>Ga0315312_1000034_pt1 | contig 274636 bp, 328 predicted proteins | sample TDP7_MG_FD_203629 | JGI IMG/M metagenome (GOLD analysis project Ga0315312, IMG submission 203629) | Freshwater sediment microbial communities from Lake Towuti, South Sulawesi, Indonesia - TDP7 | ecosystem: Environmental > Aquatic > Freshwater > Lake > Sediment | place: Indonesia: South... | reverse complement strand
CTCTCTTCGACATTTTAAATGCTATTAGAGATATTGAGGGTTTTATTAAAGACGTGGATTTTGAATCCTTTGTGAAGAGCAAAGAAAAGCTTTACGCAACTGTTTATTGTCTGCAGATCATAGGTGAAGCTATAAAGAATATCCCTGAGGAGATAAGAGAAAAGCATCGAGAAGTACCATGGCGTAAGATAGCGGGAATGAGAGATAGACTAATTCACGGATACTTCACCGTCGATTTTGAGAGGGTTTGGGAGACTGTAAAACGCGATTTACCGCCCTTAAAGGAGACTATAACCAAGATTTTAAAGGAGATTTAAGCCATGCTTAGCCAGTCAGTAATATTGCTACCTGAACTGCTGGCCGAAATTGAAGGCTTCATAGAGGAAAACAAGCACTTGGGCTACACAACAAGAGAGGAGTTCATCCGCGACGCAGCCAGGTGGAATTAGAACAATACGACAAATGGCTGAAGGAAAAAGAGGAGGACGAAAACAAACGGAAAAGAGCTAAAAAGGCCGGGTAATAGAAAAGGGAAAAAGCGGTGGTTAGTGTGCTTGTAAAAACTATGCACAAAGTTGCGAGGCTGAGGGGATTGTATGAGGGATAAAGCAATCGATAAAAGGAATGAAAGTGAACTGTTTGATGCGTGTAAAGAGAATGATATAATCTTTCTTGGCATATTCGGTTCTTATTCTCGGGGTGAGCAGAAAGAAAAGAGCGATATAGACATTTTGGTGAAATTTTCCAAAAGAAAGAGTCTCTTGGATTTGGTAAGGATTGAGAGGCGGCTCTCCGAGATTCTGGGTGTAAAGGTAGACTTGGTGACTGAAGGGTCTGTGAGCCCCTACATGATAGATGGGATAAAGAAAGAGCTGAAGGTAATTTATGATGAAAAAGGCTGGAAAATAAAAGAATGAAAATCATACGAAGCCATACTAACAGCAAAAAGCGGGTGTTTGGGTGAGCAGAACCATACTAATGCATATCTTGACTGATATGCGTGTTTTGTTAGGCGAGAGCGAAATCGAACAGCTCTACAAAGAGTTGCTCGCCTACTTCGGACTTGTAGGCGCATCAAACGTATGCCAAGCCCTCGAAACAGCCTGGAAAGACCCATACAACAAACAAGAAATCGAAGAATTCATAAAGGGCTGGCTTAGGAGAAAACAAAGAAAGAGAGAAGAAGCCATCGCAGGAGTCGTCTAAAGTCTGGGGTTTGCCTTATTTTGCAGAGAATAGCGGCTTGTGAAGTCGGAATGAAGAAAAAAGTTTTCTTGTCAGGTCCCATTCAGGGCATGGAGGAAAATCAGTCTTATAGGGATGTTATCCGCGATGTATGTCTGCGTTGTGGTTATGAGCCCATCGACCCTTGGTTGCGCGAGAAAGTCATATTCAAGGGTGCGGAGCCAGACTGGTGGAAGAATGTTCCAAAAGACTTCATAAAAAGGGACTTAAAAGATATCGAAAAATGCGACCTTTTAGTTGCCTATCTGCCAAGGCTTTCCGCAGGAACATGCATGGAGCTCTTCTACGCCAAGCTTAAGGGCAAAAGAACCATAACCATATGCGAGATTGAGAACCCAAGCCCATGGATTATAGCATACTCCGACGTCATCTTAAACAGAATCGAAGACCTTGAAGATTTATTGAAGAAAAACTTCTAAAAGAGATTTCAGGTTAAAAGGGTTTAGGGAGGATAGGCTGTGGAGAAGCCAGAGTTCATAACGCCTGAAAGGCAACGCATAGCCAAAATATTCAAGATCTATGTGGAGAAGGCAATGGATAAGTTAGGACCTGGCTACATAGTTGATTTGCAGGGAAATTTTTACGCTACACCAATCCGAATTACCATTGAAATTTCTCCCATTAATGAGAAGCGATCCTTTTGAGATAGATGCTTTTTGCTTCCGGAAACGCCCACTCAAGGTCTTCTTCTCTTTCTATCCTCTTAAACAGTTCTGACATCTCAGCTATGTAATCTGCCCTCTCGGGGTACAGGTTAGCAGCTTCATCCAATGTAATGGCGCCTATTGCAACCCAGTACGCTGCCTGATTGTAGAGGAAGTGAGGCCTCATGTCAACCAGAGGGAAAAGATTCCAAATGTCTTTTTTTGTTTTTTCGAAGGCGTGTCGCGAGTCCGCAAGTAGCCACTTCTGGTACCGAGCGTGGTCCTTGAAGTGTATTTTATCTATAACGACATCTGTCAAGTAGCTGGCAAGCCAACCGTACTCGGTAGCAGCGACCCCCCATCTTAAATTCCATTTGTAGTATCGCTCGTGAGCTTTCTCATGCGTTAAGTTTTTTCTCATTATCTCCTTCCAGTCAAGTCCAGCCTTAACCAAATCTTCAATAACATTCATAAGGACTCCCTTATTCACGTAGATGGTTTTCCTGTCGATACTAACCCTTAAAGGCTGGATATCTCTTATATATTCGAATTTATATGGCTCAGATTCTTTGGACATGAATTTCCATACTTTTTTATGTGATGGAAGCGACAGTTTATTTCCTCCATTTAACGCTTATTAAATCGAAAACATATATTTAAGATACAAGCCAAATAATAGTTAATAATGATCAAGGGAGAGCAAGAAAAATGATAAAAATTTGCGAAGTATGCGGATATGAATTTGAGGTTTTAGGAGACTATGAAGGAAACGTTTGCCCAGACTGTATAATCGATATGTATGAATGTCCTCGATGTGGTTATAGGTTGAGCGAAGAAGAATATGAGACAAGCGGTCACTTGTGTCCCGAGTGCGGGTTAGACTTAGGTTCTGGCATAATCATATTAAAGAAGACTACACATTAATAGTCAATCAATTGTTTATCTCTTTGCTTACACAAACGTGATTAAAATTAGGAAAAATCAAATTATAAATGGAATAAAACATAATCTGCCGTTTCCTCTGTATCCACCTTTATGCCAGCTTTCTCTCCAACTTTCTTAGTTTTCTCAATAGCGATCATGGCGTTTAAAGGATCCTTGGTTTCGATGGATTTCAGCCTTAGGTGATCAGCACCGACTTTCTCGAAAGTAACTCCCACTGCTGGCAAATGCCAGAGGCCACCGACCTTCATGCTCTCCACAGTATTAATTAACCACTCTTCATCGCTTTCTGCTGGCTCCCATTCATCAACGTATTTTCTCTTCATTTCCTTCCAAACATTCTCAAGAATGCGAGCCTTCCGCTTGGCCAAATAACCACTTCCATATTTGTACAATGGACGCGCCTAACTTAAATGTGCCTTACCGCGATATTTTTCGATCGGATATTTTATCTCGTTACGTTTAAGTTTACTTGTAACAACATCCGTCACATCTATTTTCGTTGTATTTGCCATGCTTAAACAATAAATAAAGATATCAGCAAGCTCCTCTCTGATGCGCCTTACTTTTGACGGGACATCCCTCCACGCTGAGGCCTCCTCTGAAGTAATCCACTGAAATAACTCAAGAAGTTCTGCTGCTTCAATGCAAATGGCCTCCGCAAGATCCTTGGGATTATGAAACTTTTCCCATTCTCTTTCATGGATAAACTTTCTAACGAGCTCCTTCAATTCTTCAACAGTTGTTTCTGGATCCCCTTTCATTTTATCACCTTTTAACAAAAAAGCCTATTAACAACGTTCCAAATTGTAAGTTTTTCATATTTTCTATTTTCTAAGCGTTTGATTTCCCATCTCGCCTCCCCTTTCGGCTGAGTGGTGTTAAAAATAGGAACAACAATGAGCCTATGTCTCTTCAAATCAAATAGCTTTATCTCCTGTTCAGATCTGATCATAATAACATTATTCATGTTTTTTGAAGTTATAAGATCAAGTAACTCCTCCATACTCTTAACATTAAAGGGTGCGGTTTGGTCGAAAAACAATTCTTCTGTACTATTAATTACAATGTACCAGACCGCATACGTATCATCCTTCTTCTTTGGAATTTCAAATAAAAGTTCCTTCCACATTTCAACATACTCTTCAACCGGTCTCGCAACCTCGTGAAACCCGCTTTTCTTCCACAGACCCGTCGTAAGATCGAAAAATGTGACTCGTTTTATTCCAATTTTTGAAAGGTCTACAGCATAATCGTAGGAACTTGACGCAAATCGGCTTAGTGGATAAATCTCTTCAACCTTCATTTCTCTTTTCAAAACAGCGCTCTCTGAGATTTTAATATGGGCTCTCCCTACAAATGATTTGCAGAATTCAATAGGGTGCTTCTCCCAAAGTTTATTCCATAAAAGATCCGCAAAATACGCTTCATGCCTAAACACGTCCGAATCTCTGAACATCGCTTTTATCGGAATACCAGATATTCTATGCGTATCTCCGCAAATCTCGCATTCATGTTTCAGTTCAAATTTCACATTCGAAACGTTAAGAAAAGCTTCCAGAACACCCTTATGATAAATTGGCGCAACAAGCTGAGTCCCGTCAAGATATCTCTTATATGAATCTATGAACTCTGAAAGTAATTTTGCCGGAAGCGCATCTATGTTATGCATTGGCTTTCTGCTATACCTTTGTTCTTGCATTTTTGACCAAGTTTTGTAATCGAAAAAGAAATATCTTAACGGCGTGAAGTCAAATCTCAACTGTCTTTCAATACAGGTAGCGCAACGTACTCGATCTGCTTGATGAACCAGTTTAATGAGGGTCCCATAATTTGAGGGTAATTCCTCTGGTAATTTCACGAGGTCTCTACAACTCAGTTTCCTCGGCATTTTCTCTCTTAGAATGCACTCGTATTTTTTGGATCCTGAAGATATTCCAGTTATTTGCTTAAAAAGCTCCTGAAGGCACTCAAGTTTCTCTTTCTCAACTTTTACATCACCCTCTGTACTCGTGTAACTTCTAAAGCAATAGTCATAATTATCGCAGAGAAGTTTGCATACTTGACGGGAACACTGAAATATTTCCGTAACTTCCTCCAGTCTTACACTTTTCAGGAACTCGACGAAATCTTCCGGTACACCATGTAACCTCCAAGACTGCCCGCATTGATCACAACGTTTGAAATACATCCTGTCAATGTTAACGAGGAGGGCGGGTACCTCCACACCTTCCTTAATCTTTATCCTTAACAGCGCTGGAAATTCTTCATCTATAAGACCTTCCTCTTTCAAAACGTCAACTATGTTTCTCCTGCACCTTAACACTTTTTCATTATAAAGCTTTTCAAATCCATCGGGTTTCTCCTTTCGTGATTTAAATAAAGCCTCAACGAGTTCCTTAAGCCCTGAAGGGCCCCATCCATAGTTTATAAGCGGCTTTCCTTGAGCAACCTCGCCATCAGGATCGAAAAGTACTCTCTTATCCCTTTCAAATCTTGTTCCTGGAGAAATAACGTATTTGATGTAGGGAATATATTCAGGTATCATAATTACTCATCTGGGGATGGCGGTCTCATCGTAAACATATTCGACTTCATGGTCGACTTCCCTGGCTCTCAGCTTGAAAACGCGGTTTTCGAGGAAGTAGCCATACTTTTCTTTTTTATGCCAGAGATTGCAGAATTTTTCGATGTATGGGTTATAGAACAGTCTCATTTCATTCAATGTGACTTTTCCCTTTTCTCTGGCTAAATTAAGGGCAGTTTGTGCAATACATTTTGGATATCCTGTAAAGGCCGAGAGTCTGTCCACTCCGCAACAATTTTTAGTCGAGTTTAGAAATGATGTTTCCTCATTCCCAGATCCAAAAGTCATGTCGGTGTTAAATTCCTTATTAGCTTCAGAAACCATTTCCGCGAACTTCGGCATCAGTCTGGCCATTTGCTTCTTTGAGTAGAAAACTCTGCCATAAGCCTTTTCAGAATCTTCAAGCGAATTATAGAGAGCATAAAGATCATTCTGGTGTTCCTTCAAACCTTCACCGATGGTTCCGCCAGCATCGCAATATGCGTCTAAAGCCAGTTTTAACCTTGCACTCATATCCTTTGCGTGCCCCATTGGGAACCAGAAGAACTCAATAATAACATGCTTCACGCCTGCCTTAGCCAACTTGAAAATCAAGTCTTTTATACCATTCTCTGTCACCTGTGGAATCATAGGCTGAATTCTGCAAATTGTGAAAATGCCTTCATCTGACAGCTTTCTCATAGCGTCTAAACGCGACTTTGCAGAAGGTGTGCTACCGCCAGGCCGAGACTCTAAATATTTTAGCAGATTGTCATCCGAAGATATTAGTGAAATTTGTACTGCGGCGTTCTCTTCCTTCGCGGCCGATTTAAGAAGGTTTATGTATTTCGGCGTAGCCACTAACGGGCTTTTGGTGCACACTACAAAAGGATAATTATGGGCAACCAGCATCTCTAAAACTCTGTAAGTGTCTCCATATTGGTTTTCCAAAGGCATGCCGAACGGTTCTGAGACTGACCCGATTCGAAGTGGATGCCTATGTTTAATAGCCTTAGCAACGAACAGCTCTTGATATCTATCACAGGTTCCTTTTACCTTTCCATTGACGATTGCAGCTTCAACTTTCTCGAAATCTCTATCTCCTTTAAATCGACGTCTAAAGTTCCGGAAGGCCTGAAAGCTGACATCAAATTTTCCGCGTGTTACGAAAGAGGGCGCATAACAATACCAGCATGCATGGGGGACATCCGATATATGTATCCGCCACAAAATGCATTGGACAAAAAGCAATATGTCTATCAGAATCTAACAACCTAAAGAAAATTGCCATTCTTAAAGGTCTCCTCCCACTTCTTTATCACAGCCCTGACGTTTCCATGATTAAACCTTCGTCTTCAAAAGCTATTGTTGTCTGATCTTGCAATAAAATGATTAAAAAAACAACAAAGTGCTTTAACTGACATCAAAATATACAAGAACCCATGGAGATTAACAAAGTTATAGCGGCACTCAACTCTGATCTTCGCAGAGAGATCCTGAAGATAATAGCCGGACGACCCATGACAGCAGTTGAAGTGTTCCGGGAGTTGAAGAAGGGAAGGCCTCAGATAAAATATAGAGAGACTGTTTACCGGTCCTTAGAAAAGCTATTTGACGCGGGCTTAGTTGAAAAATATTATGTCAAAGAAAAAGGACTGTGTTACAAGATTTCAGTTACCAACTTGACAATAGACTTAGCAAAAGGGACGATATCTGGCAAAACTACCGGCTGAGAAATTAGCCCTAAGATGTTGGCCCACCTTTGTGAAGGTGATTAATATGGCCTTTCGCCTTTGAATGTTCAAAAAAGTAAAATAAAGGTAAAACTATTATTAAAGGGGAAGTGAAGGAAATGAAAATGGATGTTGAGACAATCTTGGAGACAATTGCCTATCGAATCAACAATCCGACAAACCGAGCCAAACCAAAAGACTATAAAGCCTATGTTCGCACACGCTTTGACATCACGCAAGGGGTCGAACTTGTCGAACTTGTCTTTGTAGACAAAGATGGCATCGAAGATAGGATTATAGACAATTTGGAAATTGAAGAAGGAAAATAGCAGCTATCCACTCGCGCCTTCTTCTCGTTCGACTTCCCATCCTACCAGTAGCGTCGGTGGGGCTTCATCGTATTGTGTTATGACCCGAGTCCACTTGTGACCTTTAGCACATTCTAAGAAATAGAGGTAAAAAAGAGACATTTCATCATCTAACCTGCTTCCTTTCCAGCTTCCACCATTCATCCGGCCGTGAGGGAATCCCCAACGCTTTTGCAATAACCCTGCTACACTCTCGTACTGTACGTTCCACAGTGTCGGCAGCAACAGCGACATCCCACTGAGTTCTCCGAAGTCGTATATCCAAAACGCCGACCAGATAAATGGCGCTGGCTATCAACACTCTTGAATGCCTCCCACCCACTTTAGCTGGATCCCTCAGGTAGGCTTCCCTCAGCAATTGCGCAGCCCTCAGCCCAGCCTCACGAGCCAGCTTAGGATCATCATAAAGATCATGGCAAACCCTCAAAATCTTAGACGGAGTGGTTCGAAGGCAAAGCCAACACTTCCCATCTTCAATCAACCCTTAAGCCTCCCGAGTTTAACTGAAGTTAGGAAGCCCATAAAAAACCAGCGAAGCAAAGAAAACCAAGCGAGGAGAGAGAAAACTAAAAGTAAAAAATAAAGGGGTTAGTTGAGGGCTTTCTGCCTTAACTAAGTACTTTTAGAGGCATCTCGACATTGTCAGATTGTTTCTGGCTCAATGTCCTCGTCGAGGGTTATCTGGAGGAGTGGCCACGTGTCGCTCACAATTTCGCCGATAGGGTCGTCATGGTCGTATATGCTGATGTACCAGCCTTTAAAACCTGGTTCATAGTGGATGCGAATACGGTACCAGTCTTCGCCGACGTTAGTATTGAGCCAGTAAATGACTTCTGTTTCCCTTTCTTTCAGTGCCTTGTCCTTGGTGTAGTCCATGGCTTCTTGGATTATGTCCGACATGCCAAGGAGATCTTTCTTTATGGCCGTCTTAGCCTTTTTCAGTATCTTTTTTCTTTTGTCCCAAAGTATGCGGCATCCTTTAACCGAGAACTTTTCCAATGCAGATCAATCAAAATTCATAACAAACCCAAATATAAGGTTGAGCCTTGCATGCTTGTCAACTTCAGAAAACGCAAGCACAAAGTCGCCAGATGAATCTCAAGGGTGAGTTTGGCTTTGTCGTAGGTCTTCTTCAGCCTCCCCAATTCTTTACCAGTATAGAATTTCGCTATCACTATCTTAGGCGCTCGACCCTGAAACACATCCACATAGCGATGTATCCCTTTTGCTACCCCTTTAGAAAGATTGAAAAGAAAGGGAGGGATATTAGTTGAGGGCTTTCTGCCTCAACTGTGTTATATACTCTGCGTATCTTGGGTAGAATTTTTTGGCTTGCCTTACAAGAGCCATATAATGTTTGGCTCCGATTTTCTTTGGAACCCTACCTTGTATGAAGTCCGCTACGCTTTCTGGAATCTCTAAGCTTATCATAGCGTCGAAGGCGAATTTTCGCAGGTATTTATGTGCGATCAGCGTGTCTCTATGGTTTCTGACGAAACTCGTCGCTGTGGAGCATTTCAACTCTTTAACCTCTCGAACCTCCTGGATTAACTGCCGCGTATATTTCGTAAACAAGGCGCAATACGAAAGTTTACTCCCTCTAAACTGACCCATAGGTGCAACGTAGCATCCCTCGAACTCCTCAAAGTTCGCCTCGTTAAAGTCATTCATGAACTTCACCGCCTCCACCAGCCTCAACCCCGAATCCAGGACTAAATTGTACAAAGCTCTCTGACCGACCCTTCCGCTAAACTGTTTAAAACCTCTAAGTGCCTTCACAATAGCCTCTTCACTCGGCACTTTAATGTCAACCATTTCTTCATCCTTTGGAATGTTTCCCCGAAGTAAGTTAAGCCAATCTTTACTTGCCAACCCTTGTTTCTCATAGAAGTTGAATAAGTTTCTCAACGCCACAATCATCTGATGCTTCTGTCCACGCGTCAAAGGCTTAAAGATCCTAACGACGTCCATCGGTTCACGAATGACACCACACAACCTCCGCAGATAACTCAGTACCTCCTTAATATGGCCCTCACTCAGACCCCTACTAAGAAGCCAAGCCTCAAAGTCATCCTTAACCGCAAAGAAGTCAACTTCAAAGGATATTGGAGGAGACCCCGGCCTGCGCTGCTAGATAAAGACCGTGTCCTGTTTTTTAGCTTTTTGAAACAAGAACGCGGTATCCGCTTCTTCTTGCGAGCACATCCACGTTTCCGAAGGCTTCGTTCATGATTTTAGCCAGCCTTTTCCCGCTAATTTTTGACCGAACCACAACTTGTAACAGTCCACCTTCCACTAGTTGTTCCGGTGCCTGTGTGATCAGGGGCACGACCACTTTCATGCCAGCAGTGATGGGAGGGTTTGAAAGAATAGTTTCGAATTTCATCTCTCTCACCGGCTCGTATAGGAAACCACACCTCACCTCAACGTTTTGGACAGCATTCCGCTTCGCATTTTCCTCAGCCAGCCTAACTGCTCGTTCATTTACATCGGTCATAAACACGTGAAGGTTTGAGTTAAAGACGGCCGCGGCGATACCCACGGGACCATACCCACAACCTACATCCAGCACGTTTCCCTTCTCGGGGAGAATCATGGATTCGATAAGGAGGCGAGTTCCTAGGTCGATGCGCGTCCTGGAGAAAACCCCCGAAGAGGTTACGAATTCGAAGAGCCTCCCCCTAAAATAGGTGCGAATGATCCCTAAATCAGGCTTGGATTTGGGATGCTTCACAAAATAGTGGTTGCTCATGGGCTGCCACGCCACATTTTTGGGTAAACGCCCCTCGGCATGAGAACCCGTTGAGTCTTCGCCACCAGCCCATGATCCATCCTTAAAATCTCTTCAGTGGACGCTAGCGCCCTCGCGAGGGCTACTGCCTCTCCCTTTTGAGTAAATACGGCGACCGCATCGTTGGGCTTAATTCCTGTTTCTAGAGATAAGACGCCTGGCGCTGCAAGATGGGCTCCGTGGCAGACGGCGTCCACAGCAGAGTCGCGTATGTACATCTTTGGGAGGATCTCCAGCGCCTTTTCCATGGGGTATATAAATTTCCGAAGTAAGGTTTCATCGTGGTTTTCTTGCCACAACGTAAACATGTAGGATAGGTGATGCAGCGTGACTAGGCTGTCGTCCTCTATGAATGGTCCCGCTCTTGTTCGACGAAGTTCCCTCATGTGGGCACCGCATCCTAATGCCTCTCCTAAATCGTAGCAAAGCTTCCGAATGTAGGTTCCAGCCTCGCATCCTACGTTAAAAAGGACGCTCTTTCCGTCGGACTCCAGAAGGGTTAGGTAGTAGATTTTTCTGGTTCGGAGTCTCCGCTTAACCGAGGCTCTGATGGGCGGTCGTTGATAAATGGTTCCGCAGAACTCCTCTAGCACTGCCTTGACTCGTTCTTCTGGCACTTGGGCATGGAGTCTCATGACACAAACGTATTCTTTTCCGGATAGGAGGAGGGCTTGAATCACCTTGGTGGCTTCTTCTAAGGCGATGGGCAGGACTCCGGTCACCTTGGGGTTTCCCCGGCGCTGTCAGAGGCCTCTAGGGTCCCGCCGTGACCTGCTTGTTTGAGGTGGAGGATGCGTTTGACCCAGGCGGTTACTTCGTGGCTGGATGGTCCGGGTGGCTTGTCTAGGTTGATGATTCCGTGTTGGATGTGTTCTTGGATGGGGTGTTCTTCTGGTTTGTGTCCGTATCGGGGACTGGTTTCTTCTTCGGCTTTGACGACGAGGCTTCGCTTGGTTTCCCAGGGTGGGGCGATTTTTGTGGTCATGGTTTTTCCTCAATGATGGTGGGTTTGGGTGGTTTAAAAAAGTTGGGGTTTGGAGGATAGCCGTTTAGCAGGTTGTTAGCTTAGCAACGGAGCAATCCTCTTAATACTCAGTTTTGGGAAGGTAGGGTGGGTTTGAAAGATGAGGGGTCGTGCTTCTGAGGTGGATTTTTCTAGGCTGGGTTTCGGTGATTTGATTGAGGTGGATTGGCTGGATGCGAGTGAGGCGAGTGGGAGGTTAGATCGTCGTGCTCGTTTTGATACTCCGGTTCGTAGTGTGGGCTTTTTCTTGGGGTTTAAGGGGAAGAGGACGAAGCATGTGGTGATTGCGAAGGAGGTGATTGAGAGTGCGAAGGCGTATCATTATAATGTGATTCCGGTGAGTATGGTGGAGCGGGTTAGGGTTCATGCTAGGAACCTTTTGGATGTGGAAACTAAGCGGGTTTTGAAGAAGTTTGTGGATCAGACTATGCCGAAGTTGAAGAAGAGGGAGGGTTGGGCGTATGCTGAAGGACAGGATAAGAAGGGTGTTCACTGAGCGGGTTTGGGTTCAGCGGGGAACAAGGAAGAAGTTGAAGGAGATAGAGATTCCGCCGAGTGAACGTCTTGTGTATGGTGTTTGCTTTGCCATTTTTGCTTTGGTTGGCTTGGTGGTTTTGGAGGTGGCGCACATGGCTTTTTTGGGGTCGTGAAACAGTGAGATCTTTGCGGCGATTACCAGCATTATCGGCGCTATTTTTGGGGTTTTCGTTTCGCAACGAGCATGAGTGTGGGGTGTGAAGAAAATTTTTGGAATGGCCTAGAGGGGGGTCTTGTGTGGTTGAGGAAATGGGTTTGGAAGCGGGTTCTGATGCGTTGGGGGAGTCTGGGAATGGTTCGGTTTTTGGGGGCCAGAATCAAAATTCTTGGGGTGATGAGGCTGAGGGTTTGCGGAGGGCGTCGGTGGGTTATTTGAGGGAAAGCATTACGTTGTGTGTGGAGCAGTTGCGGAGGCCTAGAGTTCATGGTAAGACGAAGATTAAGTGGGCTCATTGTTTGGCTCAGCAGATTGCGGCTTTGGTGAATCTAACCAAGACGATGGGGCCGAGGGAAGAAGAGAAATTGGTTGTTTGGCTGTCAGATTTGAAGAAGAAGGTGCCGAAAAAGTATCGAGGGTTGATTGAAGTTAGGCGTTTTCGATGGTAAAGCTTGATGAGCTTGAGGACTTGCGAAAGAAGCTTTGTGATGATCCGGTCTTCTTTGCAGGGGCGGTGTTGAATTTTTATCCCTTCCCCTATCAAGCTAAGATTTTGAGGGATTCCAGTAAGCGAATTGTGGCATGTCTCGGGCGTCAGTCAGGGAAAACCACAACTATTGCTGTGAAGGCTATCCATTTCGCTTGTACAAATCCCAAAACGACTACACTGATTGTGTCGCCGAGTCTCAGGCAATCCATCATTTTGTTTGATCGCGTTTTGGAATTCATCTACTCTAACAAGTTTTTGGCAGTTAGTGTGAAGCGGAAAACTCGCACCATCATTCAGTTTTTTGACGGAAGCGAGATCATTGCTCTCCCCTGTTCCGCCCATCGATTACGGGGTCATACGGCCCACAACCTCATCGTGGATGAGGCGGCATTTCTTCCAGACGAAATCATCGTGCAGATTCTTTTCCCGATGTTGGCGACTACTGACGGCAGTCTCATTCTGCTTTCTACGCCTTGGGGTCGTGGAAATGTCTTCTACCGAGCCTTCTCGGACCCCAGCTATAGTGTTCATCATGTGAAGTCGAGCGAGTGTCCGCTGATTTCGAAAGAGTTTTTGGAGGAGCAACGACAGAACATGACCTCTATGGCGTATGACATGGAATACAACGCGTTGTTTGTGGAGCCAGCCAGCAGCTACTTCACGCAGGAACTGATTAAGGGATGCATTGACCCAGAGATGGAGCTGGAAACCGACCTAGAGAAAGTCTCGTCTCCTTCTGGCGATTATTATCTCGGATGCGACTTAGGGAAACTTAACGACTACTCCGTGATAGCCATTGTGAAGAAGGAAGGCGACGTAGTCAAGCTGGTTTTTCTGAAGGAGTTTCCGCTGGAGACACCCTACAGCCACGTGATAGGCTTTATCGTCAGAGCAGAACAAAAGTTTCGTTTCCGAAAGATCTTGATTGACAGGAGCGGGGTGGGCGAAGCCGTGCTGGAAGAACTGAAGGACTTGCCCAACGTGGAAGGTGCCTCGTTCAGCATGGAGAAGAAGGCGGAGTACCTCGCCTACCTAAGGATTAAGATGGAGCAGAGACAGTTCAGAATGCCCTATGACCGGAGGCTCTGCACCCAAATTAACGAGCAGCAATATGAATACACGAAGACTGGAAAACTAAGATTCTGGCACCCTACCAACAGCCACGACGACCAACTCTGGGCGTTATCATTAAGCGTTTACGCAAGCAAAGAGGAGGAACGAGGCATTTTAGCAAGAGCATGGTAATTACATATTAGCTCATTACTGTTCGTGACTGCTGGGAGTATTGTCCAAAAGGTCATCGCATGGAGCCTTACACGCCTGATTTAACGGCTTCAATCTACGAATCTGAGAAGTGGATTAAGGTGATTATATTGCATGATTCTCCATCAGACCACAAAGACTCATACTACAGTCGCCAAAAGCCCGTCGATGTTCGCCTCTCATGAAAGACCAAGAAAGAGATATTCTCCGCAAAACCATTCTTGAACTAGTTAAAAAGGGCCATGTGCACTACACGGACATTGAGAAAAAAGCGGTTGCAACATGCCTACGCTTCGCAACATCAAACACAGTCAGAAAACAGTTCTACCACTATCTAGGTGACACAGCCTTTTTCCTCCACACAACCAAATTGAGGGTTAAGTATCAATTTGACGTGCTGGTCCTTTGAAGGAGCTTTTGAATTTTTTTGGTTATTTCTTCGTGAGGATGGTTGTTCCAGTGTTCCAGGGATTTAAGTTCTTTAATGATTAGGTCTGTTGCAATCTCCTTATTTTCATCTGCATATTTGGAAGTTATTTCTAAGCTTTTTCCCAAAGCATCGACTATTACATCTGCTACCTCGGGGTATTTTAGAACTAAATAGCGCCCATTTATTCCGAGAAAAAGAATCTCCCCGTAGTAATAACCCTTCTCGATGCTGTACAAACTCATCCTGCAAAACTGTTCGGTTATCCATTTTCCTTGTGTCTTTAGAAGATTTGGGTCTACAATCGATTCTATTTTGTAGTGGAGCATTCCGGTAGTAAATGTAGTTTCACTTATTCCATTATCAACGGATTTGAAATGCGCTTCTTTCATTGCATTGACAATAATATATGTCAACCACCGCTTCTTGTTTTCACTTTCAATCTTGAGAACTGCATCCAGCATATCAGAAAAACTGGAATTTACAGCACGGACAATTTCATTCAACTTTTTCTCTGATGCAAGTATGCAAATTTCTTTCAAAAAGCGTGGTCTACGCCAATGCAAGTTTTCCAGTAAAATTTCATTTACAGCTATTTCGTTTCTTTCGTTAGCAGTGAGTTTTGCATGTTCTTCAGGAGACAAATCTATGAATGCCTTTTCTTTTAGAATTTTAAGCTCTATTTCAATGAGACGATGTAGAAAGTATGAAAAGCGATCTAAAAGTAACCTCAACCTATTTTCTACTCCCTTGAGCCATATGCTCTCGAAAACACCGTAAACATCGGCAATGGCTCTTGTTGACTTTGCTTCCCAGAGTTGGCGAGTAAGCTCTAACAGATAGTCGCAAAGATAAGTAAGAAATTCTTCTCTTCCACGACTAAACGCTTCATTTTGGATTTGTTCCAAAAACCTAAGAAAATAAAGAACAAATGCTTGTAAACGAAAACTTTTCTTTTCAGAATCCGATTCTATGCTGATTTTCTTCATAAAACCTTCAGTGATATCAGACAAAAGCCGTAAACCTTTAAGATAAGAGAAGAAGTCATTGTTTTCGATTGATTTGATCGTAAATTGTTCAAAGGCTATCGCGGGTTCGTCTTTTTTGCCAATGATCCGAGGTCCAAAGGGCTCAGAAGCTATATGGTCAAGGAAATCTTCAGTCATCTCCTGACCTATGTCAAAAATAATTATTTCAGGCTGCAATTTTTTTGTGAGATGGAAAACGTAGACGACTAATACACCCAGGCAATAAGACAAGAGAATAAACGAATAAAAAACAAGAGTTTGAGGTGACAGCACCAAAGGAAATGATGCAGCAAAAATGTTCAAAAGGATAGTGGAAGGATATATCAAAAGAAAAAACCATAGGACTTTATCTTTTATGAATTCCTTCAGCAATCTCGTTGTATATGCTTGCGACAGAAATTGAAATCCAAGTAAAGTGAAGGATACCGTGATGGCAAATATAGTTGCAAGAATTTGTGCATTTATCAAAAGGGCGTCTCTCGAGGTCACTGGGTCCGCATTGAACAAAACCTTTGGAAAGAGCATGCTAACAACAGCATAAAGTAGAATAAAGATTAAGGTTAGTTTGAGGATATTGCCTGCAAAGACTCTTTTAAAGAGCTTCCTTAAAAGGGCAATATATTGTTTCATTTTTTTACCAGTCAAAGTAGCTAAGCAGTACTCAAACCATATCTAACATGCGATATCGTTCCTTTTTAAGTTTCGGTGGCCAGAGTCTGTTTGGTGAGCGTTTCCGTTGATGATGTGCGTGACGTGGTTCATGTTAGCTCAGCTGAGGTTCCAGACGCTAAGGTTTTGAAGATGATTAAGCGTGCTGAGGTTACGCTTGAACTGGAAACAGGCACAGAAATCGACTACGCCAGTTGCACTGACGCAGACCACTGGAAGCCTTTGCATGAGCCTCAACACTCACCGTAGTTATGATAGGCGTAAGCCTCTCCCTAGGTATCACGGCGTCCTCATCCTCAAGATAAAGCTGCCACGACGACATGCTGTGGGCTTTGGCACTCGCTGTTTATGCAACAAAGGGAGAGCAGGAAGGGGTCTTATTTAGAGCGTGGTAATGAACGAGGTTCTGAACCTAAAGCTCGCGCTAAAACCTTTAACGGTTTTCGCTTTCTTCAGGAAGCTCTCTCCCTTGCTTTAACGGCTATAGCTTCCATTGAAGATATTACTAGTTCGCTAGCGTCTAATATTTCAATCTCAACAGGTTTACCGTCTTTATCAAAATGAATTATGAGATTGTCTCCAATACTTTCTCCGTATTGGGGGCTTCCCTCGCTGAGGGTGATCACTAGGGCATCAACGTCTGGGCTGTACTCCACCTTCTTAAACAGCCTTCGCATATCTCTCCCGCCTCGCAGGATAAACCGTTACCACAACCATTGTATCGTCTTCCTCATAAACAACCCTTAAAACAAGGTTATTCATAAACTTATGGGCAATCTTCCTTCCACGATGACCAGCAACCACGTAGTCCGGCTCTCTTAAGGCATGAATCACGAAATCTTCACCTATCCCATACCTTGCCATCCTCCTTCCAGCATGTGAAGATATCCTTATTGGCTTTTGCATAAAATCGAGCCTCTGCTAACAGTCGTTGTCATATGAGCTTTTTCTGCTTTGCTCCTCTACCCATTTGTAAGTTCTAACTAATCCTCCTCAAGGCTTACTTTCGGCTTTCAACCTCGTTTTACGTAGCGCGCGCTGTACGTGTCGTTTAGTTAAAGCTAAATAACCCTCTTAATCTTTTTAATATGGTGTGATTGATGACCACCGGAGGGCGTCTCCATACTTGGAAGGCAGAAGTTAAGTTGCTAGGAGAGGCTAGGAAATTCTTAGATGCAGCCTTCATGGAGTTTGAAAAAGGGGTCAAGGAAGGAAGGGACGAGGTGATTAGGGACGCCGCGGAGAAGGCTTGGAACGCCACCATCCAAGCGACAACCGCCCTCTTGCTAGCCAAAGGGTTCAGTGAGGAAGAGGTCAAAACATACAGACAAAAGAGGCTAACGCTCGAGGAGCTCAGCATCAAAGACGACGAGGTCAGACGGCTTGGGCTCGGGGATAGATTCATGACTAGGGAGTATAGGCTTCACATAAGATGCTTCTACGACGGCGAATACACCGTTGACGCCATCCGGGAAGAACTCGAAAAATCCAAGCAGTACATAGACGACATCGCGAAGCTACTATAAACATTACAATAAAACATACATAAGTAAGTTTTTAAGAACGTTTATAAGAAGGAATTTTGCTTTATCCTCTTGATCTGACTCATCTTAGTGGGCTGGTCCATGCCAGCGGCTAAGATGAAGATGGGGGTCACTTAAACACAATCTCCAGATCTTCTTTCAAATCTGAGATATTTAATTGGGGTGCTCTATCCTTGTGCTTCTCTCGTATGGACTTGCTTCTTAGGAATCCAGCCACCAAATCGGCTAGCATTATTCCCACCTCCGATGTGCTGGGAAGCGACTCAAACAACGGCAACCTTCTGTTTATCTTATTAAAGAACAACTTCGCTATCGTGTTTTGAACAATCAATTGCTGCGCCCCGTATTCCCAATCTAAAAACACGCGAATAGGAGCAATTTTGGCGGTTGACACCGCTCCCTCCAGCGACTTAAACCAAATAATCGCATCGATCCTTTTCTTAAAGGCAAATTTTCCCTTCACTAGTCTAGAAACACCATGATAGACGCTACCATCAATGATAGATGCCGTGAAAACTATACCCATATCTTCAAAAAACCTGAGAATCCTTTCCCTAGAATACAGTTTCCTAACATGCTTTGCTTTTATTTCATGCCTAAAAGCCAGAAATCTACGCTCCTTAACCGTCACATCCCTGATCAGCCCATAAGCATCAATGAAGTTCTGATGATCTACAGTTAAAACTGTGGAAATAATTATGGGAAAATTTCCCTCATGACCACTCCGATCCAACGCCGCAACACCAACAAACCTTAAAGAAGACACCTATATCACGTCATGACTGCCCTTGTTTAGACAGTTTCATTAATTTGGTTAATCCCTATTACCGTTATGGGCCGTCCGACTCCAGACTCTGCACCAAACGAAAATGCAACCCCTGCCAAAACAGCGACGGTATGATAAGACTATTTGTCCAGCAGTTGGTGGTAAAGCTCCGTTTCTGTCAAGTTCTTAATCTCCGGAATCCTTTTGAAGTCGGGGTCGTCGCTGACCACAACTGCGCCTTCGGAGTGGGCGGAGGCAGCTATAAACGCGTCGGCTATGGAAACTTTGTATTTTTCCTTCCACTCCCCAGCCTTCACCGCAGCCTCCTCGTCTATCTCCAGCTTCTTCAAGTAGATAGCATACCTCAGCTGTTCGGTTCTGGCCATGGCCAGGTCTGGTCTCTCCTCCCGCCAATACTTGTAGTAGATTTCGGTTAACGTAACGACGCTGATTCCCGCCTCCAGCTCACCAGACTCAACCCTTGACAAAATCTCTTGAACGGCTTCCCAGTCCTCCTCCTGAGCAAAAAGCTTGATCAGAGGCTTCGTGTCCAAAACAATCTTAAACTTCTCTGATACGCCTTTCGAAGTCCTCATCCCACTCCCTTCTAGCCTCCTCAACCTCCTTCGAAGGCCTTCTGTCTCTAAACACCTCCCTGTCCACACCAGCCAACCTAGACAACCTAGGAACCGGAATCATCTTAATCGCCTTCCCCTCCCGCACCACGATCAGCTTCTCACCCTCCCCTATCTCCAACTCCCTTCTCAACTCAGAGGGAATAGTGACCTGACCCTTCGACGTCACAGTAACCGTTTCCACCATAACAAATCCACCTTACATTCAATAAAACTTCTTACATTTATAAATATGTCGGAAAATTATCCGAAAACCTTAACTTTATCAGGTGTCACGAGGCTCATTTTGGTTTAGGGATCAGCTGGTCTAAGATGGTGATGACCCTATTTGGGTCTGGCGTGTAGAGCCTCAACACTTCTCCTCTCCAGCGATGAAGAACTGAAACGAACTTCCTCCCCTCGTTTGGTCGAAGCCGTTGTCCCCTCTTCAGGGAGAACATCACCCGCTCGTCCAGCACCACCCCTTGACTGGTCAGCTTGTACCGGCTGGGAGTGGGAACGATGGCGTTGGGGAGAACCGTGTACATGGCCACGAGGAAAACAACCAGCGCCAGCATCCCCAAGAACAAGACTAAAACGAGGATGAAGGCTACTTGGAAGGTGACCACCAAAATCGACCTCACCACCCGCCTTCTCCGGTCCTCCGCCTTCAACTCAGTGGCGTCTACTTCGTATAAGACCTCGGCTGTCATGTCTGCCACAGCGTTCACTCTCATCTTACGATAGTTGCGATGATGTAGATAAAACTTGGCATGGTTCATTCTTCGAGTGTCTTCTCGCTTCTTTTTGTGGGACGGACCCAATACGAATGAGCACACTTATACATATTATATATGCTCACATGCATAATGTTTATATAGGCGTCCAGCAATATCCATAATGATATGTCCAAAATTGGACATATTGTATGCCAGTGCAACAAAACTACAAAAGGAGGAAACCAACCTATGGCTAAAAAAGCCGTCATTCTGATCTCCCTCGTCGAGGAAAGCGCGGAAATACCCAACGAGAAAATAGAGAAGGAAATCTTCCAGGAGCTCTCAAAGGCTCCCCCAACGATCCCGTGGATGAAGAAGGTGGAGAAGGTCACGGTAAAGGAAGCCTAAGCCGTCCTACCCATTAAGCGTTCTCCCACGAAGCTTCCAGAGACTTAATTCCATTTGTTTTGTAGAAATAATTCGGTTAAACGGGCTAAGGTGCTCGTTGAACTCGCCGTCCCAAGGAGATAGTTTGTGACGATAAAAACAAAGTTCATAAAATAGATTGGATATTTTCTCTATGTAGAGGTTGAGATGAAGATTTTCGTGGCAGACTCGCCCAAGGCGAAAGAGTGTGTGGACGTGATCAAGCGGAGCGTCTCTCGTGAGAGGGTGGCTCAGGCTTCGGTGGCGCTCGGGAGGGAACTCGCCCTGGAGGTGGTGGAGAACGTCGGCCTCGAACCCAAAGGAACCTACGGGGCTGTGGTGAAGTCGAGGGACGGTCGGTTTGCTGCTCACGGCTTCAAGCAGGTTTTTCCAAACCTCAGCATCACGTATGTGAAGACTCGAAGGTACGGCAAAAACTATGAGCAGGTGGAGGTGGCTCCGCTGACTCACCCAACAGTGGCGGGTGTCGACTTTGGTTTCATCATCGACCCTATGGTGGCGAGGGGGACCACCCTCAAGGGGCTGCTCGACCATTATGTGAGGTCGGGTATGCCCACGAAATCCTTGGTGGCGGTTCACTTCATCGTGGCGAGGAGCAGTGTGCCGTTCATCCAGGAGACGCTGGACCGATACATTCTGGAAAGCTATGTGCAGGCAGCGGAGCTTCACGATTTTGTGAACGAGAACGGCTGGTTAGTCCCGGGTTTGTCCAGGATCAAGGACTACGGCGACAAGGCTTTCGGGACATGGGGTCAAGACTATCCCCTGCCTCAAGAAATTGAGTACGTAAGGTCCATGTTGAGTCGACCTGAGGGCAGGATGGAGGCGATACGAGGAATCGCCCTGTACCTCCTTCTACGTCTTCAGCGAGGAACCACGGTTCCGGCTGGCAAGCGGTCCCTTCCTTCCCTCGCTTGGGTTGCGAACGCCTTAAAATACCTTGAAACCCACTCCGATTTGCCCCTCATTCAAGACTGGGAGGACCACCCAAGAGCCTCCCGTTTTTCTTCCCAAATTCTCCGTGAAGTAGTGGAGGACCTGGCTTACGAGGACTTCATCAAGGTGGAGGAGGCTCCCTTCCGAGTCTACAAGTTAACAGAGGAGGGAGAAAAATACACCACCGAAGTGTACTTACCGGCTCTGGCTGAAACCGGAGCCTACGGCAAGCTGACCCACATGATCGCCGAAGAAACCGACTTCCTAGCGAAAAACAAGCCATGGGAGCTATACCGCAAAATCAAACCATAACTAGCCTGAACTGTAATCTATCTATCGAGCGATTCTACGTATACGCCTTCGTTTAGGATAGTAGAAGGCGGCATCCACGAAGATCAAAACTCGCCCGTCTCCAGCTTCTCCAAATCCTTGAGGACGTTCCTTCTTTCACTGGAGCACCCCAACCCCACTATTTCCCTTAGTGGGTCATCCTCCGGCGAAGGCAACCTCTGTATAAGGTGCTCGTACTTTCGTATGTAAAGCTTAAGAGCCTCCTCTCCCTCCACACTCAACTCCAGCTTGCCATGCTTAGCGAGCACGATCTTCTTAAACTTCTCAATCACCTCATGAGGCGCCACAATCTTAATCTGAGGCATTTTTTCACCAAATCACTTTAGTACCAAAGTGAAAATAAGCCTTATTCGGAAATAAGGAAAGAGTTAGTCGCACCAAACGTATCGAATGACGTAGTGTGCGCCCTCTTTTTTCAGGAAGTTTATCAGTTCAGGCATGTTCTCCAATGGTATCATGAGGCAGTTTCTTCCAACGCTAAATCCGTGGAGTTGAGTTAGCCTTCCCTCGTAGGTGTATTTTCCGCTTCTTCTACCGTGGAGACTTTGAAGACACTTGACTTTACGGTTGGGTGACATGCCGCTTAGGTCGTAGGTTATGAGGGCGTAGGGTTTGAGTCTATCCCTTCCTCGTAAATCTAGGGGTTTGGTGGAGTACAGTACCTTTCCTTCCCTCAAAATGGATGGCAGAAGCTTTGAGGTCATTAACTCCTCCATGGTCATGGTCACTGCTTGAACGAAAATCTCCCTTTTTGCGGTGATCTCCGTCACCATACGCCACCCCTTCTCAAGAGATGATTTGTCTTGAAATACTACGAGGAAGTCTACGTCGCTTCCTTCAGCGTAGTCTCCCCTAGCGTAGCTTCCGTAAAGGATGACTGCTTGAACTCCCTTTATCTTGCTGATTTCCTCTGCCAACTCCTTAATTTCGTCCAGTTTATAGCTCAATCTTTTCCCTCCTCGTTAACTCATCCCACACTTTATCTAGGATTTGTAGGGCTTCGTGGGCTCTGTCGCCGTCGACCCCTCCATAGCCCAGCGTTCCGTAGATTGACCATAGGGCGTCCCAGTCCTCGACTAAATCGGGGTGACGACTCCTTAGCCAGTCTCTTCTATTGTGATGAGCTATTCTTGGGTGTTCATGAAAGTGGAGGTTCTCCTTTGCAGCACAAGCTTCCACCATCTGCTCCAAAGTCTTTACCGCTAACAAGCCCACGTTGGAATATCTTCCCTCGGCGCATTCGCTGCGGGTTCCTTCCAAGTTCTCTATGGCAAGTTTGACGTGATCCCTTGAGCTGCCCATATCCACCAAATTGTTAATAATTAACAAAACTTATAAACTTACCGAATGGATATCTTTGACCATCTAGACTACTCTTAAATCCAGTCTCTCGTGTAAGATTGTCCTAAGGGTCGGTTCGTTGCTTTTTACTTACGTAATGTAATACGATTTCAGCCCAGTCTGCAAATCGATTTTTCCATTCTTCATTTTCCCAAAGAGAATCTCTAAATGCATATTGCAGATGTAGCAGAGACATCCATGCGGTCATAATATGAGTAAATAGACAGGTCTTAGACATGTCCTTGTTAAATCGCGGAAAGAACTCAGCATAAAGTTTTTTATTTTTCAAACTTGCAAAACCCGATGAAAACAGTGATTCAACGTTTGCGTGGGTGAAGTAACTTGAGAGTGCTCCATATATTTTCTCATCAGCTTCAGTTTTCACTTTCATGCGACTGAACTTGTAACGTTTCCCCATTAACCACTTAAAAGCCTCTTCTTCATTATCCACTAGATATTTCATGAGCAAATTACTCTCCCATACTGTCCTCAATAGAATCATGCAAGCCTCATAAAATCCGTTGTAGATGGCATCGCCAGCGCAATACAACAATCGAAAGTTCCGTATGCCAATAGTTAATATTGCCATTTTGGAATGGCTAGAAATTTTCTTTAATCTTTCAATCAAAACCATAACTTCAATATAGAGACCGGCGATGTTCGTAACCAAAATATGCTCTTCTGGAAAAGTCTCAATAGTTTTCTTTGTCACCTCGGCCATATCTTCTTTGATAGGTCTCTTCGGTTCAGGCATATTAACCTCTATCCTATCATGATAAACTTGAAGCTCACATAAAAGTTGTTCTAATCTTTTGCATATCTGACTTCTTTTTGAAAGAACAAACCAGCTATTAAAGCCCACAAACTGCTAAGTAGTTAGTTTAGCCGTTAAGCAATCCCCATAAATATCCTGTTTTGAGCGAATCTTTTGGGGGTCATCGGGAGTCGAATCGGGGTAGTCGAGATGCGAGTTAAAGAGATTCTTCGGATCACGAGGGTTGCGAAGAAGTTTGACAAGACCACGGGCAAGTTTCGGATCAACATTCGTTATAAGACTCGAACAGAGATCACGCCCAGAACCGTGGCGGTCGCCGAGGCTTTTGGTCTTGGCGTGGACCAGTTTCAGCAGCACGTGGTGTACGACGACGTGGAGCTGAAGATCGGCTCAACCGACGTAGTATACATTACTGGGGAGTCAGGTTCGGGCAAGTCCGTACTCCTGAAAAGATTGGAGAGGGAACTCGCCCCGGAGACGGTCAACATCAAAAAGGTGAGGGTGGACCCGAGGAAGCCGCTGATCGAAACGGTCGGTGCCACCCTAGAACAAGGCTTGGAGCTCCTCAGTCGTGTGGGGCTAAACGACGCCTTCTTGTTTGTACGTCGCTACTCTCAGCTGAGCGACGGTCAAAAATACCGCTACCGAATAGCTAAGATGATCGAGAGCGGCAAGCAGTTTTGGGTGATGGACGAGTTCTGCGCCACCCTCGACCGAGACACCGCCAAGATCGTGGCGTTTAACGTGCAGAAGCTTGCCAGACAGCTGGGTAAGGCGGTGCTGGCAGCCACCACCCACACCGACCTCTTCGAGGACCTGCAGCCCTCGGTTCACGTTCATAAGAGGTTCGGAAAAGAAATTGAAGTCAAGTACTATCCCAACGAAATCAACGAGACCTGTTCCCTAAAGAAGGAGATGCACGTGGAGGAAGGCACCCAAGAAGACTACAAGAAGTTGGCAGCTTTTCACTATCGAAGCAGTCGGCTTCCGGCTCCCTTCAGGATCTTCGCCCTAAAACATCGTGAAGAGACCGTGGGCGTGATCGTGTACAGCTTCTCGCCCGCCATCTGCTTTGGAAGAAAACAGGCTTTGGGCAGGGCGCCGACGATGAAGGAGCTGATTCAAGACTTTGCATGGATTTCCAGAGTAGTTTTACACCCGAAATACCGCACTATCGGGTTGGGAACAAGACTAGTAAAGGAAACCCTGCCGCTGGTGAGCCGACCCTACATCGAGACCATCGCGGTTATGGCGAAGTACAACCCCTTCTTCGAGAGGGCAGGAATGCAGAAGATCGCGGAGACAGCGCCATCAAGACATGTTCTAGACGCTGTTGAAAAGCTGCGACCACTAGGATTTAACCCTGTTCTGCTTTCAAGCGAAAGGGCGAACATGCAGACGCTGGAGAAGATGTCAAAGGAGGAGGTTGAAGAGGTAAAGACCATCTTGAAGACATTATGCAAACGTGACCGTGGACATGGAAGGCGCCTACTAAAGACTAGGAGTATCTTTCCAAACACAGAAGAAACATGGAGGATAATAGATGAGGCTGGCGTAGAGAAGCTGGCGAAAACACTCAGAATTCTGAGCTTCCTAGCCCAAACAAAAGCCTATTTAATGTGGAAAAGCCCAGATTTTAGGCCATCGTCGTAGTTTATTTCAAGATTTTGAACGCGTTTTCGTACACGATTTCTCTTTTCGCCTTCTCGGATATGGGTTGGTGTAAGAGGTCGGCGAGGTTCTGCTTGATTTCCGCGCTCGGCCAGTCGGAGCCGAAAAGCGTTTTGCTGGATATCTTCTCCAGCCTCGGAAAGTAGTTCAACAAACGATTAGGCGGGATACCCGATATCTCGAGGAACACGTTTCTATGTCTTCTCACGAGGTAGAAGGCGGTGTCCATCCATATGGGTCGGCCTCCGTGAGCCACGATGACCGTTAAGCGGGGGAAGTCCAAGGCCACGTCGTCTAGGAAGAGGGGGTTCCCATACTTTATTCGGGCTCCAGGAAAGATGCTCGTGCCTGTGTGGACCATCACCGGAAGGTGGAGGTCCTCTGCCCTCGCATACAACGTCTCCAGTTCCTTAAACCCACCCTCTTCGCCACGATACGCGTTGGGGTAGATAAGCTGATGGACAGGGTGAACCTTCAATCCCCGAATCTCGTATCGGCTCACCATCTCATCCAGTTTCTCGTCCAGCTTTCCCTCTTTCAAGTCGGGCGAAGAGAAGGGAATCAGCAAGTCGGGGTACTCTCTGCAATAGTCGTGCACGAACTGGATGATCTCCTCGGAGAAGCCCATCACCTCCTTGCAGGTGTAAGTGACCACCACCGCCTTTTTGACCCCAGCCTCCTCCAGCACCTCCACGAGCTTGCTCGGGCTCTTCGTGACCGCTGTGTACTTCCCGATGTCGAAGTCCCGATGCACTATCCTACTGAAAACTGAAAGAACCTCCGACCTAAACATCTCCGGAGGTATCACATGAACGTGGAAGTCCACAGCCTCAACCTTTCCCATCCTCATCACCCCATTCTTAGAAAGCGCGCGCTAAGCCAGATGATCGGCGATGATACTTAATTTGTTTTCGGAGTCTATGGTGCATATGTTCTTTGGATCTTAAACTGAATGTTGTATTGCTTTAGAACTTGTGTTGCAGCCTCCAGGTTTTCGGTTGGGATCATGAAGCATCCATCGCCGAGTTTTAAGCCGCCACTTTCCTCCACTACGCCCCTTACGCTACGATTTTTTGTTTCCTTTCCGAAGAGGCGATAGGCCACTTTCATCTTCTCCTTTTGGGGTAGCCCCACTAGGCTGTAGCTCACTATGGTCATTGACCGTAGGCTCTGGAGGAAAGCCGGAGCCTTGAGGGGGTAGCGCAAGAACAGCAGTGTTCCTTGCTCCAGAATGGTTTGCAAGAAGGTGGGCTCGGTTTTCTCCCTTAACTCCTTCACGCTTCGAGTCAAGACTTGGGTGAATAGACCCAGCTTCCCCACGTTTTCGTAGAGCCTTCGGCGGTTTCTCCACATCACCTCTTCGTCTTGGAAGACAACGAGCATGTCGTAGTCCGAGTGTTCATCGTAGTCGCCCCTGGCCCTACTACCGAACAGAATGACCGCTACGACTCCCTCCACGCTCGTTACGGCTTGCACGAGCCTACCTAAATCGGATTCCAGTCCGCCTCTCCACTCCATCCAGGATCCTCTCCATGGCTTCCACAGCCTCTCTAGCCCTGTTCCCGTCCAACCCATCGTAGCCTAGGTCGCCGTAGGCACCCCAAACCACATCGAGGTCGGCGGCGACTTCGGGAAAGCTCTCCTTGGCCCACCTCGTCCTCTCTGCATGGGCGGTTCGAGGGCTGACGTGGAAGTGCATCCCTGTACGCGCGGCAGCAGCCTCGATTGCCTGCTCTACCGCCTTGAGAGCTAGGTCACCCACCACCGTGTACCTGCCCTTCTCGAACTCATCGAGGGCAGCCTCTCTTTTCTCCCTAGCCAGCCAAGAGTGATGAGCCTCGTCTCCCAATACACACACCTAATTCTTATGATAAGTATTTTTCATATTATAAGTCTAACTATTATTATTAAACTTTATTTAACAGCGAACTTGAACTATGGGGAATGGAGGACTAAAATGAAGGTTGGGAACGGTGAGTTGAGTCCCAAAATTTCTGTTCGTGAAATACTACCCGGCGAGGAGAGGGCAGTTTGGGAACTTTTTAAGAGTAGTCTAGGTCCTATCGATAGGTTCGTCTTCCGCTTGGCTTTAAGGGAGGCTCTTAAAAGCGCTCGTAAACAACGGGGTACTTGCTTGGTGGCTATGTGCGAGGGGAGGGTTGTTGGGAGCGTTTCTCTAAGAATCCTGTCTTATGCGGAAAAAAGGGTTGGTCTTATCGACGCAATAGTTGCTGATAGGGGCTTTCGTGGAAGGGGCATCGGCAAATCCCTTTTAGACGGAGCCCTCTCATGGTTTAAGGAAAGGAAATGTGAAGTCATCCACGCCACTGCAGACAGATATAATTCCCCTTCTTGGAACATGTTCATCCATAGAGGCTTTTCAACCCACGAATTTCGGGGACAACTTAGAGATCTTGGCTTGAACTTTATTCGTTTATGGTTTAGCGAATTCTACATCGTCGGCTTTGGGACATTCTTTTTAAAGAAGGTAAGTGGAGACGAAAAACCGAGTGAAGTAGGTGAAGCGTGGCATTTTCTCACTGCCTGGCTAGGGTTAGCCCTTTTATGGTGGATATTGGCTATCCGAGGTGGCGCACCGTTTGTCCTCATTCCACTCACTTTTGGAGTAGCAGGCCTAAGCCTCTTCGCCCATGAACTTGCGCATAAGCTCGCCGCCAGCCGTTTCGGCTTGGAGACAACCTTCAAGGCTTGGGACTCTGGAATATTGTTCAGTTCGTTGCTAGCCGTGTTTTTTGGCGCATTCTTTCCAGCCTATGGCTCAACCTATATAAGGCAGGTGGACTGGCGATATGATTCAAAACCGAGGGAAATGGGGTTGATTTACGTAGCAGGCCCAGCCACAAGCTTAGTGCTCGCAACCTTATTCTGGGCTTTGTCGGCGTTTGGAAACAACGAACTATTAGTGACAATGGGGAAGGTTGGGTACATAACAAACCTCATTTTCGTCATCTTAAACCTTCTACCCATACAGGCGGCGGGAGGCATCGCAGCATTTGATGGCAGAAAGATATTTACTTGGAACAGGATTGTCTGGTCACTAATAACCATAGGACTTGGGCTGCTGATACTGACTGACATGCTTTTATAACCATGTTAACAAAATCGAATATTAAAAACATGATTATTGGAGGAAGCTTTAAACTCTATGCAGTTTGTGTAGGTTCAACCTCTTGTTACAAGTGCTTCTGTCGTAACTTCCCGCTCCCACAGTTCCCATCCAATCTTTGTTAACATTTTTCGCAGTTCCTCGGCACGGATGGCGCCCAGCTCAAATGCTCTCAACATGTCCTGCACCAACAACTCCGGCTTTTCTTCAACACCCCAGTTTAGTCTCATGTCTGCCTTCTTAGGGTCTAAGCCAGCCTGCTGGATCACAGGCATGAAGATTTCTCGCTCGACGATTCTTTTGATGAAGCGTTGTAGAGCCATCACCTTGCGTTCGGCGATGTCTAGGGCTGCTTGAGCGCTGGCCTCGGTGAAGCCTGGAGTGGAAAAGAGTCGTGGCAGGGGTGTTTGCCCACCTAGATAGACTTGGTTGAGGATGTGCTCAATGTAGGCTTCGTATCGGGCTCGGGGGTCGACGGCCACGGTTTTTACGTCAGCATCCGCCTTATCGTACACGAATCGGGCGCCGGCTTTCGGCTTCGCTTTGATGAGGCGTTGGTACTCCGCCAGTTTGTCGGGTGGTGCTCCGGGAAATAGCCAAAGCTCGTCGGGTCCAGCGTACTTCTCGAAGACTTCTGGCATTATTCGTTCGATGCGGGCCTTCATCTCTAAGAAGCTTTTTCTGATTTCGCCGTTGAAGCAGAGCTCCTGCAGCAACACTTGGAGTAGGCCGGTGCCGAAGGGGGAGAAGTTCACGGGGTTCCACTTGAAGTGGACGATCTTCTCCGGCTCGAAGGTGGCTTTCACTCCGTTGAAGGAGTAGTGGTATCCCTTAACTTCCCCGTACTGATCCCTCAAGACGGCTTTGGGGTCGTCGAAGCCAGTGATGGGCAGAATCTTCAAGCCTTCTAAGCGTTGAGGCTCGATCTTCAGCCAGAAGCTGTTTCCGCAAGCCACGACCTCCCGAGCTCCGACCTGCAACAAACCGTCTAGATTCACGCTCTCGTTAAACTCGTCCACGAGCTGCTTCGCTTCCTCCGCCCCCTCATACTCAGCGTTTACAGTGGTGTAGAAGCCCATCCCGACTGCTTGATCCGCCAAGAAGTCCACAAATGCTTTGCAACTAGGATCCCGCAGATAGGCTATGATCACGTCGGAGAAGTGTACATCAGGGGCTTCGCCCACTGCCTCACGCCAAGCAGGCAACAAAACTCCCCGCTCTTTTCTCAGCCTGCCGTAGAACTCCTTAATCTTCGTCAAGGCTACGCTCAAGGTCACTCGCCGATGGTGAAATAGGGAGGAGAGCTTGATTTAAGTAAAAATTAGCGTTAAAACCAAGTTTGGCTTATTCGCCAAACGGTTTGCGTAGTTCTTTGAAGAGTTCGATGAGGGCATGCCCCTTCTCAGTGAGGCGGTAGTACTTCGCGGGGAGGAACCCACCCTCTTCCACACGGTCGACCTCGATTAGGTTCGTGTGAATACAGTATCGTAGGTATCGGTACACCTTCTTTAGGTCAAAGCGTAGGCTGCTGTGATAGATTTGGTAGACGTTTTTGGTTTCTTTCCGGAAAAAGTTGAGGAACCTAAGAGTTTCTAGGAAGTCACAGTGTCCGCGTCCCCTCGGACGCCCCCGACGCAACCCCAACACCCTTATCCCCATGTCCAGCTAAACACACTCGTTTCGTCAGCGTTTCTCCACCACGAGAAGCCAAAATCCACGCTATCAAGTTTTTTGACGTTTTCATGCAACGCATACTCCCGTACAAAAATTTTATTCTATAAGAAACGCCTAGGGCGGAAGCTCTTCTTCGTATAGATATTTAAACCTAAAACACATTTCCGCGTCAAAACTGCCGGGTGGTTAACCCCTTTCTAAGGAGGTTTTGTCGAGCAGAAAACAGCGGTTTTCTTGTTCAAGAAACGTTTTCATACGCTTGGGGCTTTAACGTCAACGTGATAATCAATGTGCTGGGCTCCTTTCGAACGTCCACTTCCAGGTTCTTGTCTAGAAAGGGTTGTAGAATCTCATGAAATCTTCTGGGAATGTTCAAGGAGTAGACCGCGTACTGATAGATGGATTTTCCATAGTACCTCTTTTTCACCAGCCTCTTCTGTATACGAGCCATAGTTCCTTCAGCACCGTTCCCATTCTTGAAAAAGTTGCTTCAGCAACCTTGCTCGAGGCGTGTCTCGATACTGAAACATCCGGATGTAGCGGCCCCGCATACAAGAATAGCGGTACTCCCGCAAGATTCCCGCTTCCACGAACTCCCCCAGCATCTTGTCGGCCTTCTTCCAGGGCAAGTTTGCCTCACTTCGGATTCTGGATAGGTTCAGCCCATCGTGTAACGCGATGCTTCTTAAGACGCGAACCTTCACCCTACTACCTATCATGTCCTCGAGCCGCAACTCACGAACCAAGCTTCATCTTTTGGACGGTTGTCTTAAAAAACCTACGAAGATTAGGACTCTTGGTTCCTAGTGAGGGGAGTGAAACTAACCTTTCATGGAGAAAAACATTGCATGCCCTAGTAACCCTTATGTTTTTGTGCGTCATGTCTTGTTATATCACTTGACGGGTGCGTTATTATTTTGTCGAGTGGTAATGAGAAAAAGAGAGCGAAAACCGAAAGTATCTGATAAGAGTTTCGTAACAATCGTTGCTTAAACGACCATCCATATGAAGGAACATTCATGGCGAGTTTATTAAATAGGGAAAAACACGTGGAAGAAGCGTGCACTTTAAAAATATTAATCCTGTAAATTATAGGAACGGATGAGGTTGAAAAATGTCCTTTTCAAAATTTGACAACATTTCCAAAGCTACGAGGGAAGAATTAATAGGGTATATTGATTTTCTGATGTGGCAGTATAGGCTTGTTGATGCATTCTGGTTCTTAACAGCTGAGGAAACTTTCAACCTTGAAGTTGCATCGAAACTGAATGAGGATGTTTGGAGTAAGATCAGCACTTACATGGCGAGAGACATAAAACGTAGATTTAAAATTTCGGGTAAAGGCGTTGAAGCTGTGCTTGACGCGTTATCATATAATCCATGGGCGTTTATCACAAAATATAGCGTCGAAAAAGGGGAAGATAAAGCTGTAATATCTGTACCAAGCTGCACCCCGCAGGTAGCCAGGCGGAAACGTGGAAAAAGCGAATTTCTATGCAGGAATATGCATCTGAAGGTTTTCACAAACTTTGCGAAAGAGATTGACGATAAAGTAAAAGTGAAATGCCTGTTTGCTCCGCCCGACCCACATCCTAAAGATTTGTGGTGCAAATGGGAGTTCATCTGTTTAGTTACTGGTAGGAAGACTTGAACCTTTGGCGTTACAAAAAGGTTATTTTTTGATTTTCTCAAGGATGTTGATAAGGACAAGTTGGAGGCTTGCCTGTCTTAACGCTTTACGAGAAGAATCTGGTTTGGCTCATAGACATTGAGTATTGAATATTTGAGGATCTCTCTCAGGTCAACTCACTTACTAAGTTGAATATCTAGCCATGTGAAAGGCAAGGCTGCAAGGAGTGTAATAATGACAGCCCCGAAGAACTCACTTAGATCACCTGAGTCAAGCCACAGGCTTATGACGATGACGAGTGCGAACCCAAGGATGGCTATGGGAAGGAAGAGCCAATAAAGTCCATGCTTTTCAGCCAAGTGGAGTTTTTGCTGAGTCAGGTGGAGCGCTTCATCGGTTTGAAAAGAGGGACCTTAAAGAGGGTTTAGCATGGCCTTCCAAAGAATCCTCCGCCGTTACGGTGAAGACGTCACGTGGCGTAAAAGAGTGGAGGGTGCGATCGACGCCGAAACCGGCGACCGCACCATCACCTGGACCACAGAAACCATTAAGGCGTTGGTTCAGCGGGTTTCAGCGGGCGAAATCTTGGTGGAGGCGGGGTACACCTCCGAGGACTACATTCGAGTTTTTGTAACCGTCGACATCCAACCTGAAGACAAGGTTACGTATCGAAACGTCGAGTACGAGGTCTTGGTTCCTGAAGCCCTCTATCTTCGTGGCGCACTGGAATATCGAACCGCTCTTTGCAGGAGGCTGACCGTGTAATGCCCTTGGCTTGGGGTCAAGCAAAGAGGGTTAAACCAAATCAAGAAACTACAGTTGTCTCATGCGACATTGCTGCTAATCGACTTGTTAAGTTAGATGGGTTTATTGCGTTTGGAACATGCGCAGCGATATACCGCCTGTATGTGGAAAACAATGTTAAATGCAGTTACATGACCAGTGAAGCAGACCGCACCGCATACGTGGTTTTCCGCACCGAGCACGTAAGTGGCGCCACAACTATTGCAGTTAAAGTTACTCATGTTGCTCCTGCGGCTGGGCCTGATGAATACCAAGATTTTGAGGGAACCATTTTAGGAGGATGAAAGAATGGCGATGGATTTTAAGGAGAAGTTTCCGGGGCGTGAGCCCGCCGACATATATCTGATACGGCACACGTCCGAAAAGACGTCTATAGCCTCAATTTCTGTTGATTATCTCAAGCGTTTAATTTTACCCACCAACGTGATAGTTGCCGATCCCAGCGGGATGATTGTCCCATATGAAGGTGGATACGCCATCTTGGCTTTGCTGCAGAAGGATTGGACTAACGAGAAAACACTGGCAAAGGCTGTTCTCGACAAGATGGTGGAACTACAAAACACTGACGGAAGCTGGTATCAGCAGTACTATCCCTACAAGCATTTTGGCAAATATGAAGATCGGAAGGTGGACAGCGGAACCGCCACGGGGAGCGTTTCCCTAGACTCTGGCGAGAAGGCTGTGGGCTCCTACTCCGTCAAGCACTCCACCACCACCGCCGACTACTATGGATGCGCTGTCTTCACCCTCAACGCTGGAAAGGAGATCAACTGCAACACGTACCCAAGCCTCACCTTCCAGGTCATGGAGGAGTCGGGCTTCAGCGGAGCCGTCACCATGCAACTGGAAGACTCAGCTGGCATGATTGTTCGACAAGAGTTCCGCATCAGCAACAACAAGAAATGGCACCTGCAAACGTTCATGGCTGGCAGAAAGCACAGCGACCAGTGGACCCACAGCCTCTTCAACACCCAACCCTTCGACTGGACAAAGGTGAAGAAGCTTTCCTTCTTCTGCCACTTCTCCGGCACCGGCTCCTTCTGGGTCGACAACCTCTTCTTTGGTAAGTGTCGCTGGAGTGGCGTCGCTGAGGACACGTCCAGTCAAAGCCGGCATGGACTACGAGAACTCGCCATCGTCGACGAAACTTTGGTCAGCGACGACGCCTGCGCTAAGGTGGCCGATGCTGAATTAAAATATCGGAAGGATCCCGCTGAGTTCTTGCGTGTAACCGTCTTGGGCAACCCCCAAATTAAGCCGGGGGAAACCATTCGGGTAGTCAGCCCCAACGAGAACATTGACGCCGACTACCGCCTCCAAGCCGTGGACCACTACATGGACGACGAGGGAGAGTTTGAAAGCCACCTTACACTGATCGCTGAACCGCCAAGAGTAGCCACCATCCTCGCTGAAACACGAGGAGAAATGGATGTTTTGAGGCGGGGAACCGCCTACAGAAAGCTGGGGAGATAAAACACGCCCGTTAAGAAGCACAAAACCCACGTGAGCTTCAGCCTCCCGTCTGACTGGAAATGGGAGTTCGAGAAGGAACTGCACCGACTCGACCAACAACGCGTCAAGACAAAAAGAGGGTTCCGAGTCTCCCTATCCCTACTCTTCATAATCGCTTTAATGGACGGCGGGATTCAACACATAAGGGAAGTGACCCTAGAAGAGGTGGAGCAATGGTGCCAACAACATGGAATATGATTGGGCCCACTATAACTTAATCTTCACGTTTTCGCGTAAATAATTCAGCGTCTCCTCGTTCATTGCTTTCATTATATCCTCGTCGCTTGCTCCTCGCTTGATGCTGACCTTCCTTTCTGTGGGCTCAACGTGGTTTATGTTGGCTCGTCTTCGCTTTACCCCGTTCACCTTTTGAGGTCCAGTGACAAGAACAAAGTTTTTGTCGATGACGTCCACGATCACGCACTTTCTCCCTGCTTCTCGACCAGCGATTTTTACGCAAATCCTCCCAACCTCAACTGCGGGCAACACGTTTCACCTCAGCTTCTGGAAGGTAACAATTCCTTAACTCACATTTATAACTTCATCGATTTGGTATCGGCTCTAGACTTTCTTGATGAGCAGGCAGTCGATCGCCATGCAGAGGGTTTGGAAGACCTCCTCGACGCTTAATTCATCAGTGTCGAGGATCAAGTTGAAGGGGGAGAAGTCTTCCCCCAGATTGAACCCGTAAAGGCTTTTATAGATCATCCTAGTTTTTTCGTCCTTTTCTGACAGAGCGCTGAGAGCTTTTTCGAGGCTGATGTCGTCTCTTTCCGCGATTCTCCTCGCCCTCACATCGGGGGACGCCTCCAGCCATATCTTGAAGCCTCTCTTTAGCAGCCAGGGCATGGTCCAGCTGTCTAGGACCACGTTTCCCCGTTTCGCTTCCTTAAGGAGTTCCTCGTCTACCCTCCGATCAAACTGGGTGTCTACCCTTCTTTTTTCAAGGAATCGCTTGCCTTCCTCGGTCTCCCACCAACCCTTTTCGCAAGGCTGGTATCCTCCTTCGATAGCCAGTGCCTTCAAGGCACCCCCTCCAGAAAGATACCTCAGCCCGTATTTCCCCGCTAGTTTCTTGGCTACCGTGCTCTTACCGCATCCACTCATTCCCGCCACGCAAACGACGATTTTTTGTTTTCGCTTCTTCAAAGCCATGCTAGACGCTCCTTGCCGCCTGCTTTAACAATTCTTGGAGGCAGCGGTGGCATAGCTGGCCGCCGTACACGCGCTCAACCCTCCTTTGGCTCGCGGGAAGCTTGCCGAGTTTTGATGGGGTTAAGCGGGGGACTCCCGAGAGGGTTCGACCACATCGGGCACAGTGTGCAGCGCTGGTCTTCTCCAGCTCATAATGGGTTTCTCTACGACCTCCAGGAAGTCGAAGGAGGCGACGTTTCCTGCTTCTTGTTCGTAGGGCTGGTCTAGGCATCTATTCTGTCGCCCCCGCTCCTACGCCGAGCAAGCGTGAAAAGAGGGTACTGAACAGGAAGGAACATAGTATATACCACGTGATAAGGTTTAGGGGCATTACTCCGCCGAACCATGGGAGGTAGGCGACGGTTTCTCCTCCAGTAAAGGGACCCTTAAACAGGTCCCAGTAAAGAAGTTTGCCAGTCAAGGGTAGCCACATGAGGATAAAGAGGATCATGAAGATCGGGACGGTCTTCATCTGCCGAAACGACTGCGAAGCCATCTTCATTTGGAGCTGTTTGACTCGTTTTTCTTGTCTTTGGACCTTTCTAAGGAGCTTCTTATCGCCCGTGCGTTTTGCCTTGTTGAAGTCAGAGGTCCAGGCGTCGATCTCCCGCTTCCAGGCTCTAAGTTGCTCCATTTGTTCCTTGCTGGCGGAGAGGCGGCTGATTAGGGATGTGAGGAAAGCCATGAGCGCTGACAGACAGAGGATGAAAAACGTTGAAGCGGGGATTGTTGCCACCCATTCTGGAAACATATACACACCTACCCTAACAGTTTCAATACTTCCTTGGCTGCTTCCAGTTGTTTCCCGTTGGGGTTTTTAACGATTTTCACTGACGCACCGGTTAAAGTCGAGCAGGCGGCAGCCATAAACCTCGAAAACAGGAGTTCCTCCGCGATTTCACTCTCTAAAACCTTGTCTCGTCTTCGAGTTGCATCTTTCAGCCTACGAAAAAGAACCTCGTGGGGTTCTGCCTCAATCAAAACAAAGGCGTCGGGGTTTAGGAGCTGCAGGACATGGAGGGGTAGTCCCGCCCAGTATCCGTCCTTTGTTTTTATAGACATGTGGGTATCCACGATGGTGTCTCCCTCGAACGTTGATATCTTTTGGGATATCTTCTTCGCTGCCTCTGCTTGAAGGTCGCGTTGAAGAGACAACTCCGATCTCCGTAGTTCGTCTCTATGAAGGGGTTTTTCCCGCTTTTGAGACAGTTCCATCATGACGGAACCGTAGTTTACCACCGCCACTTTTCTTTTAGACTGCTCCGCCAGCTTCAGAAGCTTGTTGCAAACGGTGGTCTTGCCTGTCCCGGGGATTCCTGTCACAACCACCACCTTACCCAACGGTCACTCCCCCAGAAGACGACGTACTGCGGGGTACATTTCTGCAACACGCTCTTGCATCAGAAGTTGGTAGTACTGATACAGGATGCCCACGGATAACAAGACACCCATTCCTGACCCAAAGACCCCGAAGAAGTCGGCGACGGCGGCGATCAACCCCACGATGAAGCCTCCCAGAACCGTAACAGTGGGAATGTATCGTTTAAGAAGCAGCTCGATGGGTTTGTCAGACCTTCGGAACCCCGGAATCTGCATCCCAGAGTCAACCAGCTGCTTCGCAACGGTTCTTGGACCCAGACCCCCCACCTCAATCCACGTGAGTGAAAAAGCAACACAAAAAGCAACCATGATGCTTACGAACGCAAACGCTCGCACGGGGTCATTGGTAACATCGGAGATGTTTTGAGGGGCGATCACGTAGTACACGAGACCGCCTACAGGCTCTGGACCACGCTCTCCGCTACTATATTGACCGATGAGGTTGAGCCAAAAGTTCGTGTTGTCTCGATTATAATTGTTCCATAAAAGTTGAGACACAAAATATACGTTTGCGAAAAGGGCGGAAGCGAAAATCACGGGTAAGTTGGACACGTAAAGGAGTTTAATAGGATATCGCCCTCGGAACCCTCGATAACGAGCGTAGGAGATGGGGAGTTCAACCCTCACCCCCTCCACGTAGATCACGACGAGAAAAACGGCTATCGTGGTGATTAAGCCTAGCATAGCGGGGAGGTCTCCCTCTCGGATGAAGGCGTTCCAGAGGTTCTCACCATTGAGGATGATTTGAAAGAGGGCAACGAGGGCTCCGTAGCTCTTTCCATCACCCACCGGGGGAGTCGGAGCCAAACTTTGCCACAGGATGTGCTGAGCCACACCCGCCATGATGAAAAGGCTGATTCCGCTCCCCAGACCCCAGCCCTTCTGGAGCAATTCATCCAAGAGCATGAGCACCAGCCCGGCGACCATGAGTTCCATGAAGATGACGATGGATATCCTCGGCTCTAAGGTACCGTAGACCCCACCGATGAGGTAGGAGGAAGCTTGAACTCCGATCATGACTAGGGAAAGGAACTTGCTAGCCGTGGTGAAGAGGCCTCGGTCGCCGGGGTCGGAAAAGTCACAGGAAACCATGCCAGACCCGGCGAGAAGCTGTAGGATGAGGCCCGCAGTCACGATGGGACCGATTCCTAGCTCCATCAAGGAGCCTCGACTCGATGCGAAGATCACTCGAAGGTATCGGAAGGGGTCTTCCCCGTGTAGCCCAATTCCGTAGAGCGGCACCTCACACATGATGAGGTATAGAGCCAGCGCCATGGCCGTCCAGAACAGCTTTTCGTTGAACCCCACCCTGCGCTCAGGCGGTTTCACCTCAGGCATAAACCTCGAAAGAGGCTTGAACATTAAAAGGAATCTACCGGCCATGCGCCTCCCCTTCACCCACCTCTGTAAGCCAAATCACAGTTCATAGTAATTAATTTTTAGATTGATGAGCTAGTCGGTTTCTTTCAGGATCTGACCACCCGCCTCCTCCACCTTTTTGGCTGCCTGCTCCGAGTAGGAGGCGATCTTCACGAGGAAGGGCTTAGTTACGCTGCCCCTCGCTAAGAGCTTATCGTATCCCATCTGGTCGAGGTCTAAGAAAGCCTTGCCCTCTTTTTGCTCCAGCTTTTCTTCCATGGTCAGCCTATCCGCTAGTTCGTCAAGTTCTCCCACGTTGATAACGTTGATTTTTCGGCCTAGGCTTCGTGGAGACGTGAACCCCCTCTTTCCGAAGTATTCTGGCTCATACTTCACTACGTAGGTCCACCCATGCTTGTTGTAGCCCGGCTTCCGATGCCCCTTCTCTCGATGCTGCCCCACCTGGCCGTAACCATGGGTTCTGGACCCGCGTTTCTTCCGAGTTTTCCGAAGTTTGTGTGGCATGTGCCCACCTCAATAGGCTGTAATTTTAATGTTTTCTTTCTTACGACAGTTGGGAGGGAATATTTAAACTACTCTAGGAAGAGCCTTTCCACAGGCTTTCTTAGGCGCACCTCCAACACCCCGTTTTTGTAGGAAGCCCTCGCAGAATTAGGGTCCACCCTCGCCGGCAGCGTCAGTTCCTTGTGGTATTTTCTTTGAGGAGTATCCACAAAGATTGTGAGATAGTCTTCGGTGGTGTGAAGGTTAATGTCTTCCTTTTCCACGCCAGGGAGTTCAGCCACGATGACCACGTCCTTTTCTTCCTCCATGATGTCCACGAGGGGTTCTCTCTCCTCCCGAACCTGAGGTCCTAAACGACCTTTTTGAACGTTTCCAAACTCTCGAATCACCGGCTTCCCGTCGGGTCCAACCGACATGGAAAAGCCATACACGTAGGGTCCGTAGGTCCTCGCTCCTTTAGTTTGGGGTTCAAAGGCTCGACGCATCATCTCCTCCATCATTTCCCCAATCCTGTCAAACTCCTCGAAGATGTCGTCAAACGGGTAAGAGCGTCTTCTTCGTCTTCTCCACCAGTCTTCGCTCAGCTTTTTCCCCTCCTAACAACATTGTGCATGAAACCGTGACTATAAAATATATCGCTATTTGGGCTGTTAAATCCAGCGGTTCACCAAAGGCCTCGAACCTTTTGAATTAAGTTTCTGTCGCTTTGAACGGGGGTTACGGCTTAACCACTCTGATCCGGCATTACGAAGGTCCTTGATTTTGAGTTTTCATTTTTCGGGTTCGTGTGGTTCCATTCTCACTTTTATTTCTGTTACCTCGTCGAATTCTTGCTTCACCTGTTCCTCTATCTGGGTTGCTATTTGGTCTGCTTCTTTCACCGACATGTTGCCTTCAACCACAACATGCATGTCGCCTATCAGGTAGGGGCCCAACTTTCTCATACGGATGCTGTGCACCTCTTTGACGTGCTTGACACTTTTGGCTATGTTTTCGATGTCTGATAAGATTTCTGTGCATTGGCAAGCGTCCATTAAAACCAGAGAAGCCTCCTTTATGATGGAGTACGCAACAGTGAACACAAAGAAGGCAATTATTATTCCAGCAATAGAGTCTGTCTGCGCAAAGTGGAAGTATTTGCTGAAAGCTATGCCGAGAAAAGCGGTTACAGATGTGAGCACATCCTTAACCGAGTTGAAAGCGTCTGTTTTGAGAGCTAAGGAAGAGTATTTTTTAGCAGCGCGTGCCTTGAAAATGGAAAGAACTAGAGCTATCAAGGCTGCTGAGAGTGCCACAATCATGGCCATCTCTGCGTTCACGATGGCTCTTGGGGCGAGCATTACCAGATATGACTCGTAGAGGATTACTGCGCCCAGAACCGTCATGAATAACGCCGCGACCATGCTGCCGAAGGTTTCAACTCGATAGTAACCAAAGTGGAATTTGCCGTCTGGTGCCTTTCTAGTCAAGCGTAAGCCGATCCAAACAATGAGAGAAACCACGGCATCGGCAAAAGAGTGAATGCCGTCAGCGATCAATGCAACACTTAAGGAGAATATTCCCGCAAACACTTCCACTATGCCTACTAACACGAGGATTACAAAGGATTTTTCTGCAACTGTTCCGCCCTTAGCGAGTTCGGTTGGCTGCAACTCTTTAGCCTCGTCCTGAAAGGTTCGGTTTAGATGTTAATCGCTTTATCCATCCATCCACCATCTCATCATCGCACTCGTTAACTTGAAAATCACCAACTAAAGCATTCGTTTGATAAGGTTGTTGATGGCTTCTCCCCTGTATCCCGTGACTCCGCCCGCAGCGTAGCTTCTTTTCACTTTCCCCTTGTAGCCCCTTTTTGGTGGATGGAGACGGAACACGGGCTTTATGTTGGGAAGTCGGCCGTACTCCACCTGGAGTTTGTATATAGCCTCCGCTAGTGCGTCCAGTGACTCGTAACCTATTTCTTGAGCATACTGATCCGTCAACTTTTTGTTTCCCACGAGTCTACCCCTCTTTTTTAGGAGGAGCGCGATGTTCTCTTGGGAAACTTCGCCCCAGGTTACGTAGTTTTGGGCCTTGCGGAGCATACCTAGGTAGGAGGGTCGGTCGTCGATGAGGGTGGCGTGGCAGTTGCGATGAAGATGGAGCATCTGAAGGTTTTCTTTAATTTCCCGAAAAATGTCGCTGACGCCGCGGACTCGAACCACTGCTAAGCATTTTTTTCGTTCCTCCATCTCATCTCACCCACTCGGCTGGAGTAACGAGGCTATACGTTTTTCGAAGAGCGTCAAAAACAGCGTAGGCAAAGGACGGGATGGTTCTCGTGGAGCCGAAGCTTCTCGTCCAGCAGTCTTTCACCCCAGCGAGTCCTAGAATGATTTTAGCCGCCTCACTTGCGACGAGACCCAGTCCGCGGGGACCCGGGACCAACACGATTTCCACCCCGCCACACTTACCTCGAGCCTCAAAGGGTAGGGAGTGCGGCTTCCCGCATCCACACTCCCAGCTTCCGCATCCTCGACGAACTAGGATGATGTTGAGGCGGGCGTTCATAGCCGCCTTTTCTATGGCGGTACGCACCTGCTTAGCCTTCCCCGAGCCTAGTCCCACGTACCCGTCGCGGTTTCCGACCGCCACAATAGCCTTGAATCGCGACTTCTCACCCGCGTCGGTCTGTTTCTGCACCAGATTTATGTTGATCACTTCCTCTTGCAAGTCTGGGAGAAGAACGTCCACGATTTCGGGCTCGCGTATAGTCAACCCTTCTGTAAAAACTTCTTCGATGGAGGAGATATGGCCCTCAAGAATCATCTTCCCCAGCCTTGTACGAGGCGTCCAACCCTCAATCCTTTCCTTCGCCCTCTCCTCAAGAGAAGTCATGTTTTCTCCTCCTTGAATGAAGAGACTATCTTTTCCTTTATTAAAGAAAAGTGTTCAGAGAGTTGTTCGGGGCGCAGGCCCCTCGATAGATATTGGGAGAACCTCTTCTGGTAATCGTCCGGGGTTGAAGACAGCCGGCTCGCATAGTCAACGATGTGTTGTCCACGAATCCTCTTTTCATCCGGCAACATCTCCTTGTCGTGTGGAACCATGACGCCGGCGTCGAGAAACCCCTTTAATGCGGCAAAAACTCGTGAACTCCGGGAGGGCGACTGCAAGCCCGTGTCTAAAACCACCTTTCCGACGCCATGGTCCGTCATCCTGTAGCCACATAAGAGTCCAGTTAGGTAGGCTGCGGAAACATTTCCGCAGTCTCCCAGCCAACCATAAGACTTCACTAATTCACGAGAGTGAGCGGAAACCAGAACCTCGTCACCCGGTTCCCTGGCATCCACCACCTGAACAATCACATGCTTCAAGGAGCCTCGAACCACCAAACGCGGCAGCCTGGATAGAACAAGAGCTCTTCTTGACTGATAATCGGTTTTTCCTTCTCTCCTTCTACGGAAGGGAACACGATAGCTAGGTCCCTTTGCCATCATCGCTTCCTCCATAATCCATGCGCCTTGACGTAGCGCTCCAAGTCAGCAGTTGACTCGAACACTCCGCCCCCCGCCATCTCATAAAGCTGACGATAAACACTTTCTGTGATCACGCGCTTCGTTTTCAACTCACGCAGTTCCTTCCGCAGCGTTCGGATTTTTTTCATCCACGCCTCCTTCTTAGAAACTCTTGCTCGAGCTGACCCGCTTTTTCGACCAGGTCCCCTCCGCAGTCCCTTCCCCTTCTTTTCTTGCAAAACGCGAGCACGAGCACGGCTCACTCCCTTCTTGGGGAGGGGCTGAATGGCCCCTTCATGGACGAGTCTTCGAATTTCCTCTCGAGTAATCGCCGCCTCGGCTTCGTCCATCCGGTTGGGGTCGATCCAGACTCGATTCTCACCAACTTTAAGGATTTCCGCGGCTATGCGGCGTTGGCTTCTGAGACTCAACTTTCTTCGCTCCTGTCTACGCTATTCAGCCTTCTCCTCCTCTTCTGCTTCTTCTTCCTTTTTCTCTTCTTCCTTCGGGTTGAGGATGTAGATTCCCCTTTCCTTGGCTCGAGCAGTGACCTCCACCCTTTTTTTCGCTCCCACAGTGTGGGCGATTCGGATGGCTTGGGTTTTAGGATCAACCTCCTCGACATCATCCACGGTCTGAACTAAGACCTCCACGTATCCAGATGGGTGGAGTCCCCTCGCCTCTTTAGGACCACGATAACCAACCTCTACAGACTTAGGCCAGCCCTTCACTTTTTTCCGCATCTTGCTATCTACGCCGTCAGGCCTTCTCCAGACCTCTCTCACCCGTTTATACCGCCAGCTTTCTTGCCTTCTAAATTTAGGCCTCTTTCTTTTGATGCGTTCTCGTAATGTTAAAGCTCGCTCTTTAAGCTTTACGGGCTCTTCAGTCTTTTCCTTTTCCTCGCTCACTCTTCCATCCCCTCATGTCGTTCGTAGACGTAAAGGCCGTCAAGAAACACTCGAGGGTCCTTCCGCCTCACCTTCGTTGACCTTTCAATATTTGCAGCGGTTTGGCCGACGTCTTCAAGGCTGACTCCCTGAACGACGACATCTTCATCCTTTACCACAACCTTAGCGTTGCCCACGATCTCCGCTATGCGAGGGCTTCGCTCCCCAGTAAAGTTTTCTATTGCCACCGTTTTTTCCTTCACTTTGACAGATATCGGGAAGTGGGAGAACACAATCTTCAGTTTATAGGTGAACCCCTTCGTCACTCCCGTGATCATGTTTTGAATATGGGAGCAAACGGTTCCTACGAGAGCGGCCTCCCTTTTTCGAGGCCAGTTCGCCTGAACTTTGACCATGTCCTCTTTCAGCCGGATGGATATCGGGGCATGGGAAAAGTCTCGAGTTAGGACGCCCTTTTCACCCTTAACGGTGACGACCCTCCCCTTTACCTTAACCTCCACGCCTTCTGGGATTTTAATAGATTTGACCGCCTCAACGACGCGCACGTTCAACTCCCCTAGTAGACAAAGGCAAGGAGACGCCCTCCAATTTTCTTCTCCTTAGCTTCTCGGTGAGACAACACTCCTTGGGGGGTGGAAACCACGAGGAGACCCACGTCCCTAGCTGGCAGAAACTCTTTCTCCCAGAGTTCAAACTCGTCGGCCTTGATGGAGGAACGGGGCTTTATAGCACCGCACTTGTTTACTCGACCAAGAAGTTGCACCTTGAATTTTCCAGAGCGTCCGTCATCCACGAACTCAAACTCGCCGATGTAACCGTTCAGCTGCATCACCCTTAACACTCGTCCTAAGAGTTTAGAGGCGGGGCTGATCACGCACTCGCGTTGGCGTCTCATCTCGTTGTTCATGACGCTAGTTAACCCGTTGGCGAGCGTGTCTATCATGGTCAAGACATCCACCTCCTACTCATATTTTTTAAAGCCCAGCTTTTTAGCGACCTCCCTAAAACACTGGCGGCATAGGTGCAACCCGTATCGACGAATAATTGGGCCGTACGACCCGCATCGTTTACAGGGTCGACTACCCTTCCCATACTTTCTCACCTTTTTAGGCTTCTGCTTCCCCACATAACTCACCTTAACTACGCAACTTCAACTCCAAACTCGTCTTTGATAAATAGGATGGCCTCATCCCGCGTCAATAAATGACCCGATCCTACGCTGGACTTGGCACGACGCCTCCGCTTCACGCGGTATCCAGGCCTGCCGAGAGTAACTGAAACGTCCATGCCATGGATGCCTAGTTCTGGAACGTACTTGGTTCCAGGTATCTCGATGTGTTCCTTGATGCCAAAAGAAACGTTGCCGTAGCGGTCGAAGCGCTCTGCCGAAAGTTTGTTGTCGACTGCTTGGAAAGCCTTCTTCAGAAATTCCGTCGCCTTTTCGCCTCGAAGGGTCACGAGACAAGCGATGGGTTCTCCTCTTCGAATGCCGAAGTCCCGTATGGTTTTCTTGGCTTTTCGCTTACAAGGCCTTTGTCCCGTCAATTGTTCCAGAACCTTCGCCGCTTTTTCAAGAGGCTCCCCGGACTTTCCAACAGACATATTTACGGTTGCCTTCTCGATCCTTGGCTTAAGCATCGGGTTTTTCTGCAACTTCTTTTGGATTTCCTCCTCAGACAACTCGTTCAACCTCCGGTAGGGATATATGAGGCTCGGTGTCGCCGACGACGAAGACGTAGTCGAGGATCGTTTGGAAGCGGTTTCCCGCCCTATCTTCGATGGTGATGAGCGAGTTTCTGCGCTTTTGGCCTGGTCCCCGCTCGATGGTCACGATCTTGCCATGCCTACCTATATTCTTGCCTTCCACGATTATCGCAGGTGCTCCCTCGGCTAACTTCATATGCCCAGCAACTTCTTGATCGGGAACGCGTATCTTTAGAGTGTCCAGTGTTTGATAAACGTCCTCCTCAGGATTTTTGGGGTCCTTCACTTGAATTAGTAGGTTTCTTCCATCGTGGAGATTAAGCTGCACATGACCGTCCGCAACGATCGATTTGTTTTCAATTCGACAAAGTTTGAACCCCGCCTCGTCTTTTCCGATCGGATGAAGGATCAGTCCCTTTTCAGAAGGTAAGACTCGATAGGCCTTTTCCATTTCAGGTATGGAGACAACGTCCATCAAACCCGTCGGAAACAGTTCCTCCCGCTGAACCTTCCCATCCACCACTATTTTTTCTTGAGAAATAATTGCCTTAGCCTCTTTTCTCGTTTTTGCGAGGCCCAGCACGTCACGAATGATCAGCATCAATGGAACACAGCGAAAAACGGGGTGAGGCCCCGGCTTAGGTTTAACCGTCCAGATGAGTTCCTTTCGAGGAATGGGCCAGAACTTCGGCGCTGGTTTTCGCTTTAAGTGTCTCCTTCCACCTTTTTTCCCCATTCATGCTCCCCTCGATTCTTGACGGTTTCCCGTGCTTTCCTTTTCCTCCTCTTTTGGAGGCCCTTTCTCTTTTTCCTCTGGGATTTTCTCTTCAGGCAACGCAGCCTTCTTGCCGATGCCTTTTCGCTTCAGTGCCTCCTTGCGCCATTTGTCGTCGAGGTTGAGGCGGGTGATCATTACCTTCGACGGATGGATCGGAACAAGTATGGTGGTTCCATCCACCTTCTCCCGAGTTACTCCCTCGATGAAGATTCTGTACTTTTTTCGGTCAACCCTCGTGACTTTTCCCTCAAACCCTTTACGGTCGCCCCTCATCAGCCGAACGGTATCACCCACCCTCACAGGAACCGAGTTGGTGTTGTGGGATGACTTTAACTCGGGGGAAAGGGGGGCGGAGAATTGTTTGTATCGCTCGTGTAGGGGAGCTTGATACAGTCTCTTTCGCTGTTTCTTAGGTTTCGTGGTTTTCACACACTCACCTCTCATATAATGATGCTTGCGGCGCTTGCTATTCTAGGCCATCGCTCCGCCGCTTCTTTAGCTACCGGTCCTCGAATCTCTGAGCCCCTCATCTCACCCTCTGGGGTCATGACTACGGCTGCGTTATCCTCGAACTGGACCCATGTCCCGTCGCTCCTTCGATACGGCTTTTTCTGTCGAACGATGACCGCTTGAAAAATCTTCTTTCTCATGTCTGGCGAGCCCCTCCTCACCGAAACAACGATCATGTCTCCCACAGACGCTGCTGGGACACGCCTCAGCCTCCCCTTGTATCCAATCACTTGAATGATCCTTAACATCCTAGCCCCGGTGTTATCGGTGCATTTAATGATGGAGCCAGCTAGCAAGCCCCTAGAAATTTTGGGTTTTTGACCGATCATTCCCTTGGCGACTAGGGCACGACCCTTAGCTCTCGCCGCCACCTTACTCTTCCTCCAGTTTTTCAACCACCACGAAGGAAACAGTTTTGCTGATGGGACGGCACTCCGCCACCTTGACTCGGTCGCCCTCTTTAGCGCCTATGCACGGCGGGTTGTGGGTGGATATGTGACTGTGCCTTCGTTCATATCGTTTGAACTTTGGCACGTAGTTTAGGTAGTCGCGCCGCACCACGACAGTTTTGTCCATTTTCGCGCTGATGACGACTCCGTCCAGTACCCGTCCTCTAACCGAGAGAGTCCCATGAAAGGGACAGTTCCGATCCTCACAAGTCTTTCTAGGCTTCTTTAAAGAAAGAGCTACCACTCACCAACGCCTCCTAGCCCGCTTCTTAACTCGATTTTCAGGCCGCCCCACAATAGCCTTCCCGTCAATCTCTACGACAGTTCCGTCCGGCAGGGTAAAATGAAAGATAGCCACGTCTTTGATGACGATTTTTTTTCTATTCTCAGAAAGTATCACGAGGGTGTTGCGGGTCTCGTTAACCACCTTACCCGAGATGCCCACGTAGTTGGGTTGCAAGCTTTTCACAACCCGAGTGTTGAGCCCGATGAGCTCTTGTTGAAGTATGGCGGGTGTAACCCTCATTCCTTCTTCGCCTTCCCCTGCCTTTCTTCGTTTTCGATGGTGAGAATGCGAGCGATTGTTTTGCGAAGTTCCCGTATTCGAGCAGGGTTCTCAACTGCCCCGCCTGCCTTCACCATCGTTCTTAACCTCACGAGTTCAGTTCGTAGCTCAACCAGTTTTTTTGTACGCTCCTCGGGGGACATCGCTCGAATCTCCTTGACCCTTAAGATCGGCATGCTACTTCCCCGCCTCCCCAGTTTCTGCGGTCTTTGTGGTTTCTGCTCCAGCCTCCGCTTCTTTCTCTGCTTCCTCGGGAGCTTCTTCCACTATCTGTACTTGATCGGGGAACTTCGCTTCCGGGGGCATGATCTGGACCTTTACTCCGTAGATGCCTGGCTTCAACTGGACATGCAACACCGCTTCCCTTAGGTATTTCCTGGCGGGTTCTCCACTTTTAGGTAGGTATCCTGCACGAAACTTTTCGTACCGAGCCCGCTCCGTTCTCAGCTTCCCCCTTATGACAATTTCCGCGCCTAGAGCTCCAGCCTCCATTACCTGGTTCAACGCCCAGAAGCCGGCTCTTCGGAAGTGCACGCCCCGCTTTAAAGCGGAGGTAACTCGGGATGCGATCACGTGTGCGTTAAGTTCAGGGACCTCGATTTCAGCCACAGAAATTTGTGGGTTGGGCAGCTGGAACTTTTCCTCCAGCGTTTTTGCAAGGTCCTTAATGGTCTCCCCGCCTCGCCCGATTACGAGGCCGGGACGCATGGCATGAATCACAATGTGGGTGCCCAGCGGGGTCTTGGTGATGTCCACGCCACCGTACCCTGCCCTCTCCAGCTCTCTTCGCAGAAACTCATCGATCTCCGCCCTTTTCACCGACTCGTCGATGAAGTGCTTCACCACGGACACTAGGCTCCCTCCGCTTCCTTCATTTGTTCCAAAATTAGCTCCACGTGGGTGAGCGTTTCAAATCGGGGTGTGGCTCGACCGAAGGCTCGTGAGATAAACCTCTTAATCTTCATGCCTGGGTAGGCGGAAGCGTGGATGATTCGAAGCTTTTCTAGGTCCAGTCCCTTGAAATCCGCGTTGGCTTCGGCTCCCTCCAGCACCTCCAAGACCTTTCGTGCAGCCTTCACCGGGTACCTACCCGCGGAGGCTCTTTGTAGTCCACGCCGATGGGCCGCCTTCTTTTTGAATCGGCGGAAGGGGACGGGCTTCTTCTTCAAGATGACCTGCTGGAGAAAATCCTTAGCTTCGTCGAGCTTCATCCCCTTTATCGTCTTGCAGACTTCCCTCGCTGCTTTATGGGATACCCTAAGCTCGCGACCACTCGCCCTCACGGTTCTTTCAGGGTCCAAGCCCGTCAACGAGTATCCCCATTTCGGCACCGCGAATCCACCAACTTGCAAATCAACAAAAGTACCGTAGTTTATATGCTTTTTTATAAGCGGAGCGTTATGAGGTGCTTAAGAACTCAGAGGAAGGAAGCGTTTGGTTTGTGAATAAATTTTTGTAGACCCCTATACCCCCGGGGGGACTAGACAGCGCTAGACAGGCCTAGACAGGCTTATACAGCGGTGACATTCTCTCTCTTTTTAGACTCCTCTCTGCGCTTCTTGTTGTACTTTGGAAAATTTCTTGGTGGTGCGTTGGGTGGAATTTTGTTCACCACCACCATGCTGAGCGTGGTTGGGGAAGAAAATTTGACTATGACCGGATTATCCTAATACACCTCACGCAAAATTCATCAAGTTAAAAGTTTTCTTCTGTCACGATTTTAATTATTTTTTTTCCTGCCTCGCCGTCCCCATACGGTGAAACCCGAGGAAGTTCGCCTCTTTCGCTTAAGGTTTGTTCCATTGCTGCTACGATTTTCTCTTTCTCCACGCCCACCACCCTAGCGAAGCCGGCTTCCACTGCCTCCGGCCTCTCGGTGGAGAGGCGGATCACTAAGACGGGTTTTCGTAGGGGCGGCGCTGTTGCTTCCTCCTGCAGTCCCCCGGAGTCCGTGAGCATCATCGTGCAGTGTTTCATGAGCACGAGGAAGTCGAAGTAGCCTAGGGGAGGGAGTATCTGCACGTTTTCTGAGGAGGAAAGCTTCTTCCACAACTTTTGTTGGTATAGTCTTTTTCGGGTTCTGGGGTGAAGAGGATATACGATGGGTAGGGGCGCTTCCACGAAGGCCTCCACAAAGCTTTTGAGCACCGCCGGGTCGTCGACGTTCTCCGCTCTGTGGGCCGTGACCAGCGCAAACTTGTTGAATCGTATCTTGTCTAGGATTCTGGATTTTCTTTCCGCCATCGGTAGGTGCTGTATCACAGCGTCGATGACCGTGTTTCCCGTCACGTAGATCCTTCCCCAAACACCCTCCCTCTCCAGGTTCTTTCTCGCGTTTTCGGTGGGCGCAAACATGTAGGTGGAAACGTGGTCCACCAAACGTCGGTTGTGCTCCTCGGGCATGCGTAGGTCGAAGCTTCTGAGGCCTGCTTCCACGTGTCCAACTGGAACGTTCCGCTTTACAGCGGCGAGGGCAGAGGCTAACACCCCGTTGGTGTCTCCTTCCACCAGCACCAGCCTCGGCTCCATCCTCTTGATGACTCTCTCGACGAGGGTCAGGATCCTGCCTGTCTGAAATCCTGGAGAGTAGGCTCTCACCCTAAAGCCGTAATCCGGCTTCGGCAGCTCCAGCTCCTCGATGAACTGCTGGGACATGTTGTAGTCGTAGTGTTGCCCGCAGTGGACGAAAACGTAGGGAAAACGTGCCTCTTCTAACGCTCTGATCACGGGGGCCATCTTGATGATTTCGGGTCTGGTGCCCACCACGATCATGCACTCGTTAGCGACAACTCACCCCTCCTTTAGGAATATGTTCAGCATGGACTATTTCTCACGAGCACCATATAGTTGATGAGTAGTGTCCAGCGCCTCTCGATACAACTCGGCGTTTCCGATGTCGATCCTCCTTTCCTCCTCTTGTAGTTCCACGGCGTAGACCTTTCCGCCCATGTCGATGAGAGACTGGATGGCGGGGATGAGGGAAATTTCGCCGCTTTCCTTGTCTGGCTTCACCCGCTTGATCTCGGGGTAGATGCTGGGTTTGAGGATGTACGCCGCCACGTCCGACAGGTTGGAGGGCGGGACCTTCGGCTGGTAAACAATGGTTTTCACTTCATGCAGCCCTTCGGCTACTAGTTTGCTCACGATGACCCCGTATAGGGTGGGGTCCTTCACTCGGGTGACGAGGAAGGCAGCGTCAGCGTTCCGTTCCTCGAAGACCTTAATCAACCTCCTTAAATGAGTGTTCTTCTTAGACAGGATGATGTCGTCTCCCATATGAAGCAGGAAGGGCTCGATTCCCGTAAAGGTCCTCACTCGAAGAACTGCGTCTCCCGTGCCCTCCACCCCAGGTTGATTCACGAAGATGATGGTGGATGCCTCTATCTTCCTGTAGAATTCCTTGAGCTCCTTGGCTTGTTCCCTTTTTTTCCGCTCTATAAGGTATTTTGTAAAGTCTCGGTCGGGCGTGAAGTAGTCTTCGATGGCTCTTTTTCCTCTGCCGACCACGAAGCAGAACTCCCTGAAGCCTACGTCGTACAACTGCTCGAAAACTACCTGTAACACTGGCTTCAAGCAGGGCTTGCCGCCCTTTCCGACGGCGAATAGGGGGAGCATCTCCTTGGGGGTTCCCTTAGTCAAGGGTAGAAGTCGTGTTCCTATGCCTGCCGCTAGAATCACCGCCTTCACATCTACAGCCTCGCTTCAACCTTAGTTGACCCACCATTGAATTTATCTTTTGTTATGCAGAAATCCTTGAATGAATAGGTAAAAATGGATTTCTGTGAGGGGTTATGCCCGTACCAAGCCTATCCGGCGATTATGTCACAGTTTCCTCAGAAGACATTCTATAGTTAGATTTTCCCTATACTGCGGAGGGTGACTTAGAGTTGAAAAGCTTTTATGATGGCTTCTAAAATCTTCTGGGCGCACTGGTCGGGGTTCAGCTTTTCCGAGTCCACGGTTACCTCGGGTTGTAGGGGTTCTTCGTAGGGAACTCCCACTCCGGGCACGGTGGCGCTCCTTCCTATGAATGCCGTTCTGTAGATTTTGGTGGGGGCGTAGAAGGTTTCCTTTCGCCCGGTTTCTCTCTGGATGCAGACTTCCAGTGGGCATCGGAGGTATGCCTCCATGAACCTTGGAATTTCTCTTCGGGCTTGGTCTCGGTATCTTCGGCGGTTTCCGGTGGCGTCGATGACGACATTGACTCCGTTCTGGGTTAAGAGCTTAGCCACGAACACGAGGGCTCCGTACACCATGTCCCGCTCCTCCTCCGTATACTTGGGCGTCGGGGTCACCACCCTCCTGAGCATATCCGAAGAAACGATTTGGGCGTGTATCCCCCTAGCCTTCAACTTCTCCAGCAACGCTTGCGCAACCGTGGACTTACCGCTTCCTGGAAGCCCCGTGACCCAAACACACCAACCGCTTCGCTGCATGAACCACCCGCCCTCAAAGAATCTTTGATTAACCTACTGATAAAACTTAAAGGTGAAGGCTATAAAGAAAGTTTTTTCATGGGCTCAGCCACGTTCTGAAACATATAAGCAGAAACGCTCCCATCAACAACGTTAACGCTGTCAAAGCTTTCATCGCTACCGAAAAGGATGATAACTATAAGGTTAAGTTAACGGATTGTTATGCTCTCGGATAATGAAAATCAACTATCGCTCATTGAGACATTTCAAGGGGACGATGGAATATCACAAATCGAAGGATATTCTTCAGGTTAAAGAGGTACTTAGACACGTTAGCATAACCAACACGCTGATTTACACTCACCTGGTCGACTTCAACGAAAACGAGTGAATCTGTCGGACGGCGAAAACGTTAGATGATACCTGTAAATTGATTGAGGCGGGATTCGAGTGCATCACTGAGATGGACGGCGTGAAAATCTTCAGAAAACGCAAATAGGGCTGGCTTGAGGGTGCTCAGTTAAAAGGCGAGCACCACCCATATTTTTTAGATACTGATGAGTCGAGGCTCTACATACTCCCATATTAGGTGTGGATTAAACGCGTTTTGGTTTTTAAATTCGTTTCTTTGCGTTCAGCTTCCTTCGGCCGAATAATCTCTCCAAAATTTGTCTAAAATCTCAATTTAAAGAGGGTAAAATAGAGAATATTTCTTCAAAATAAACCTAAAATTGATAATTTTAAAATGAGAGAAACATTTTAATACCATTAATTCCAAAATAAAACGAAAACATCTTGGAGATAGAATAGAATGGCAAAGAAAAAGAAGGCAAAAGCGAAAAAGAAAAAGTAAGGGTTCAAAATCAGATCAGAAGGACGATTTTACCTTTTTGAAGACATAGAGGATAAAATCTCCGAGTTAAGCCTGTTAAGCCAATTAATCGCACAGTCAGAACAAGGGGGCCCTCTTCCAAGGTATACGAATAAGCTTGCGTGAGCTCGTTATCCCTTACAGTATGAGTTGACGTCCTTAAGGTCGAACTTCTCCGTTTCGAGCACGTTTTTGATGAAGTGGAACAGCTTGACGCGGACGTCTATGGTGAGGTGGGGATACCAGACTGGTGAAGCGATGACTAGTCCTCTCCATGCGTAGTAGGGTTGTATCACCGTCAGCATTTCCTCGTCGCTCGTCTTGTCTAGGTAGTGGTTCCAGAAGAGGCTGAACAAGGTTTCAAAAGGTCCCCTCAACTCTCCATAGGTTTGTAGCGAGTAGAAGAGGTAGTTGACGGTCATGCAGCTGGTGTCGTCGGCGGGTTCCCCCCACTCCCCCCGACTTCGGTCGAGCATGGTGAAGTCCGTGCCCCTGCGAAACAAAACGTTCCACGGGTGGTAGTCCCCATGAACCTGCGAGCATCGGTGGGCTCTACGCTTCAGCTTCCACCTCCACTCCACACACCTCTTTTCGATGTCGCAGAATTCCTTCTCGCTGATATATTCGAGTCCCGGTGGATAGCTGTCAATCAAGCCCATGATGCACTCGCCATGCCCTAACAAGTCTCGTATCCGCCGTATATAGAGCCAAGGAACCTCCCTCTTCACCCCATGAACCTGAACAATGTAGTCGGACAAAGCTCGACAACGGTCTCTATCCAGTTGAATGAGGCGTTTCTGCTCCTTTATTCTGTCGAGGTCTCGGAAGTACGGTCGACCATCCACCATCTCGGTCACAATGAAAAATTCGGTGCAGTCCCCCACCGACTTTAGGTTCCCGTCCGAAGTTAACGCTCCCACATCCACAGACCGAACATGCCTAGGAAGCTTGTTATAGGCGGAGTGTTGCCACAACAAAACCTGAGCTCGATCCGAAAAGTAGTCATGCCCGAAGCCTTCGGGACGCATAGTCTCCAGAATCACGCGCTTTCTTTCCCCATCCACCACCAAATCGATGACGTAGGGAACCCCGTATCCAAAGCCCTTCAACCTCTTCCTCGGTCTCCTCTTCCCACCCAACTCACAAACATACCCAATCTTCACGTCGGCTTTATAGACGGAAGAGAGATACCCTCTCAGCTTGTCTAACCGGAACGCCAGCATACTCCAACTTCCCATAATTGACTTAAGCAAAGTAAAGTTAAATTTTGTGTCAGTTTTAACAAAATGAGGCAAAGCTAAACAGTTGTCCACGTAACCTTCGTTTTCTTTAAGCCCCTCCTCTCCATCTCACTCAACGTACTCTTCAACTGTATAAACAACTTTTCTCCAATCAGCGGGATACCATTTTTAACGGCTTCCAGTGCCAACGGATTGAATTTTAAAAGCATATCATAAAACTCCTTAAAGGTATAGCCAAGAGGCTCTATCCGAGCTCTCGTTTCATTTAGTTCCAGCAGTTTTCCTATTCGATCAATAAAGGGCATGTCAAAATCAGCGATAACCACCAAATCTATGTCGCTCCACTTCCCATGCAGTCCCCTTGCAGTTGAGCCATGAAGTATAATAAGGCTGGGTCGAATTCGGCGAGAAACCGCTTCACAGTATTGAGCAATTTCCTCAGCGTAAATTAGGTTCCTCTCTTTAAGCCTTCTATAAACCTCTTGACGAATTCCAGCATTACTCGAGTGCATTCAAGAGCCCTCCTCGAAGTTTCTTCATCATAAGCCTCATGAGGCGTGCCGGAAGGATATACATTAGGATATCTTGACGGGATGTGGTGACGATCCAGCTCCCTAGCAAACGTCAATAAATTCTCCAGCTTGACACCCGAAGCTTCATGAAGCCTTTCAAGCAGTTCCCTCACCGAATGTCCTATCGGGATTTCACCTAAACCATACAACGCAGCTTTAACGGCCTTTTCCGCGGACTGCTGCGAATAGAAGGCGGAGGCATTGAATTTCTTCGAGTTATGCAGAACTTTGGCTGTATCAAAATCCCATTCTGCCTCGCTTAGCCAACGCTCCGCCTCAGCAATCCTTTCCATCGTTACCCGTCCTCAGCAAAATATCTTCCGCATCCTATATTAACGTTTAAAGCGAGAGGGCTAATCTAATAAAGATCAGGATTATGATAACCTTTTTATATAATTTCGTTAGCACTATGCTTGGTGTAGAAATTGGTTGAGGAAAAATTGCTGGTTAGGCTCAGCGGCGCGGCTGCCGAGGTTCTGGGCGAGCTTGTTAGGAGGGGGTATTTCGCAACCAAATCCGAAGCCATACGCGTAGGAATCTTAAGATTGGGGGAGGATTTTGGTTTACTTAAGCCGCCCATGTATTATTGGAGAGAGCTAGGCGAGGAAATTAAAAGGAGTGGCAGACGAATGACGCATGAGGAGATCGTGGAGGCAATCCAACGCCTTGAGCAAGAAACCTAAAAGAGCATACCTTGATTCCATGATTTTCATTTTCGGCAGGCTTGAAGAATGCAATTCCAGACTTGTTCTATTTTTAGCTCAACTGGGCGAGTTTGAGGTTGTTACGTCCGAGTTGGTAATCGAGGAGGTTGAAAGATTTTTTAGAGAGAACTTCGGCAGGGAGGCCGGATACGTAGCTCGAAAGTTTGTTGAGACATTGTCTTCTCGCATTGTGAGGAGAGACGAAATTAAGAAGGAGATAAATGAATTAAGAGGAAGGATTAAGGCGAAGGATTTAGAAAACTTGGCAGCAGTAAGACATGAACATCTAGACTATCTTGTTGCGTATAACGAAGATTATGAAAAGGCTGGAATAAGGGAGTATTTAACGCCGAAGGAGTTCGTTACGTTGTTCCAGCTCAAGCCATACAACACAGATTACTGACTTCCGCAACAGGAGTCTTCTACAAACTTCTTATAGAGGGATTACCATAAATTTTGCACCTCGATAGAGGTTTTAGGCTGGAGGTTCGTATTTATGGGCTGGATCATTGATGGTGGAACCGTTGTCACCATGGGTCCTGAAGGAACCATTCGAGACGGAGCCGTCATCATCGAGGACAGTCGCATTGTTGATGTTGGAAAGAGCGCTGGGCTAAGGCGAAAGTATCCTAGATACGAGAAGATCGACGCCAAAGGAAAGGTGGTAATTCCTGGTCTGGTGAACACCCATCAACACGCAGCGATGAGTCTCCTCCGAGGCTATGCAGACGATTTTCCACTTAAGGAGTGGCTGGAGAACTGGATTTGGCCACTGGAGAAGCACATCACAGGTCGAGATATCTACGTGGGTGCACTTCTAACCGCTGTAGAGTCCATCATGGGCGGGATAACCACCGTGAACAGCATGTATCATTACATGGTAGGCGGCAACGAAGCCGAGGCGTTCGCTGAAGCAGGGCTTCGCGGCGTGATGGGGCACGTGTGTTTTTCTTGGAGGAAAGAGGAGGACATCAAGGCGTTATGGGCATTAGCTGGAGACTGGCACGGCAAGGCAAACGGGCTCCTTCGAGTGAGCGTGGACCCGCACGCCGCCTACACCGTTGACCCAGAATACATGAAAGAGCTGAGGGTCATCGCTAAGGAGCTGAATGAGAAGTACGGCTCACCTAACCAACCTATCATGTGGCATACCCACATCGCCGAAACCGAAGACGAGCCCGAAAAGATTCGAAAGGCTTTCCACGTTTCCTTCAAGGGTAGCGCTGTGGAATATTTTGACTCCTTGGACGTGTTAGGCGATGACATCATCGCCGCGCACTGCGTTTGGCTTTCCTCAAAGGATATAACAATTCTTAAAGAAAGGGGGGTGAAGGTTTCCCACAACACCATCTCCAACCTGAAGATGGGTTCCGGCGTCAGTCCGGTTCCCAGTTTGGTAAAAGCTGGAGTGACCGTTGCCCTAGGCACAGATAGCTCTAGCTCCAACAACAACTCTGACATGTTCGAGGTCATGAAGGTGACTGCCCTCTTGCATAAAGGAGTTCATAGGGACCCAACGCTGTTATCGGCTGAACGGGTCTTGCGGATGGCGACGATTGAGGGGGCTAAGGCGTTGTTGTGGGACCAACAAATAGGGTCAATTGAAATCGGGAAAAGAGCGGACTTAGCGATCATCGATTTTAAAAAGCCTCACCTCTGCCCGCTATTTAGCGAGGTCAGCCACCTCGTGTACTCGGCCAGGGCGGCCGACGTGGACACCGTTCTCATCGACGGCCGGGTGGTCATGGAAAATCGAAGGGTCACCACGGTAGATGTTCATAAGGTTTTGGAGACGGCAGAAAAAACAAAGGAGAGTCTCTTAGCTCGCTTAGCCCAAAGGCCATAGTCCATATATTTGTTAAGCACCTCTATTAGTGAAGCGGAATGAGTGGAATGAAGGGAAAAGGGGAGTGTTGCCTACGTCGTGTTTCAGGGTTAAGGACCCAAGTTTAGCCCCTAAAGGAAGTCTCCTCGTCGAATGGGCCTCGATGCACATGCCGGTTCTCAACCAGATCGAGCGCCGATTTCGGCAAGAGCAACCCCTTGCGGGTGTGATGATCGGGGCTTGTCTACACGTAACCAAAGAAACTGCGGTGCTAGCAAGAGCCCTTGCATCGGGAGGAGCCGACGTTGCCTTGTGTGCATCCAACCCGCTGTCCACCCAAGATGAGGTAGCGGCGGCGCTTGCAGAGCAAGGTGTCTACGTGTACGCGTGGCGGGGTGAAACCGCTGAAGAATACTATTGGTGCGTCCATAAGGTGATTGACCACGCACCCCTCATCACGTTAGACGACGGCGCTGACCTGGTGAGCACGGTTCATTTGAAACGAAGCGAAGCTTTAGGGAACATAAAAGGAGGCACCGAAGAGACAACCACCGGGGTGATACGCCTACGAGCAATGGAAAAAGCGGGTGCGCTCAAGTATCCCATCATCGCTGTAAATGATGCATACACGAAGTACTTATTCGATAATCGTTACGGCACGGGCCAAAGCACCATAGACGGAATCGTTCGAACCACAAACGTGTTGCTGGCGGGAAAAAATTTTGTGGTGTGTGGTTATGGCTGGTGTGGTCGTGGTCTTGCTCGTAGGGCTAGGGGCATGGGCGCCAACGTGATCATCACTGAGGTAGATCCAGTAAAAGCCCTTGAAGCAGTTATGGATGGTTTTCATGTGATGTCCATGGAGAAGGCTTCAGCAGTGGGTGACATCTTCGTGACTGCCACGGGAAACGTGGACGTTATTCGAAAGGAACACATGTTTAAGATGAAGGACGGAGCTATCCTCGCCAACAGTGGACACTTTAACGTTGAAATCAACCTGCCCGACTTGGAGAGCATATCATCATTGAAGAGAACTATTAAGCCTAACCTCGAAGAGTACCGCCTCCAAGACAGAAGAAAGCTTTACTTACTAGCTGAGGGAAGACTTGTGAACCTCGCTGCAGCCGAAGGACACCCGTCTGAAGTGATGGATATGTCCTTCGCCAACCAAGCCCTATGCGTTGAGCATCTAGTGAAGAAGGGAAAAATGGAGCCGAAAGTCTATAGCGTGCCCAAGGAGATCGATGAACTCGTGGCGGGTCTTAAGTTGAAGGCGCTGGGCGTGGAGATCGATGGGCTCACGGAGGAGCAGAGGAGGTACATTGCCACGTGGGAAGCGGGAACCATTTGATTTCGATGACAAAGCTTATAATAGGGTGTTAAGTAAAAATGGCTACATTGTAGTGGTGATGACACATGGTTAGTAAAGATCAGGCTATCGGTTGGCTGATTTTCCTAGTATGTGTGATTGTTGGAATTGCGTACGTCGGCGGCTTTGCAGTTTATGCAGCTCTTCGACCTTGGTTAATTGCCATTCCAGTGATTCTTGCCTTCCTCCTTGTGTTGGGGATTGGAGCTTGGATCGGCTGGACGATGGCTACAACCCCACCCCCAAAGCCAATCGAGGAGATCGAAGCCGAGGAGAAAAAGGAAGAGGAGAAAGTAGAGGAAAAGGTGGAAGAAGAGAAGGCGGAGTGAACAGAAGAAATCTGCTCCTCTCTTTTCTTTTGTTTGGTAAGTTATGGGGCTCCACATGAGTGAGGTGAAGGGCTTAGTTCTTTGTGGTGGGCCGGGAATACGGCTTAGACCCATCACATACTACTTTCAAAAAACGATGATCCCGGTAGGGATGAAGCAGAAGCCTCTCTTAGAGTACGTGGTTCGGCTCTTCAAGTTTAACGGGATTGCCGATCTAGCCTTTCTAGTGAACTACAAGTCGGAGCAGATCGTGAACTATTTTGACGACGGCTCTAGGTTCGGCATGAAAATTTCCTACGTGCATGATGACCCACGGTTGAAGGGAACCGCCGGCTCGGTGCTGAATGCTTACCAGCGAGGCATAGTGAACACGGAGAATACGCTGCTCGTATACTATGGGGACATTCTCACCAACATGAACCTAAAGGATTTGTTGCGTTACCACGAGGATCGTCAAGCCTCAGCAACGGTTGCCTTGTCCACAAGCTTCACCGTCAGGGTAGGCTTAGCGGATCTCGATGACGATAGCAAGATTCGAGGGTTCGTGGAAAAGCCGAGGTTAGAAAAACCGGTGAGCGTGGGAATACTAGTTTTTAAAGGAGGGGCTCTCGAGGATATGGAGCGACTGCAAAAAGAGAGACGGGAACTGGACTTGATGAGAGATGTGATTCCACACCTCATAAAGATCGGCGAGCCAGTCTACGGCTACCTATCTAATGCCTTTTGGTATGATGTCGGCAGCACCGAAGCATATGAAAAGTTGAACCCCCAGCTCGTTGATGATTTGTTGAATTACCTGTTTAAATGAACTTAGCCACTTACCAGCATAATAGAAGTTGAAATGTTCATCGAGAATATTAGCGCTGTCGAATTCGCATGTTTAGTTTCTGTTCGTGAAAGGGATTATAAATCAGAACCCTAAATATTAAGGTCAGAAAAAAAGCGGATTAGAAAGTTATGTCAAGCGTAAGACTGGTCTTGCCCTACGTAGTTGAGGACATGGATAGAAAGAAGCCCTTCACGCACGACATGGAGGTAGCCACAACCCTTTGTTTAGCAGAGGCAAGACGAAAGAAGCTGGGAATTCTAGGGGTTTCACCCGAGAAAATCTCCTTCATTTCCAAGCTGTATTGCCCCTTGTGGGCGGTTCCTTGGGAGAATGGTTGCTTAATCACGGACGGCTTAGGAGTGTTCTCTTACACCGTTGTGTATATGAAGCTGCCGGACGTGAAGCTCTTCGTCGAGGACATTGAAAGGAGCACAACGGTTCGTGAGCTTTATCGAAGCGCTTTAAAGAGCCATGCTCAAACGTTTAAAGATTTCATCGCATCAGTTCCGATTTCCATGGGTTCAATAGTAGCGGATAAGGAGCTATTGTCCACCATTCTTGAGTATGTTAAGCAAGGAACTCCCTTAAAGGAGGACGTGACAGAACCGCTTGTTTCGACACCACTAAAACTTGGCGAAGAGGCAGCGCTCGAGAAGGCTGAAAAAATAATTGACCACTGGAGGCAGATTCGGTCAGAGATCAGAAGTCTAGAGTATGCTATTAACATTCTCGACGAGCAAACACGGTTCCACGAGTCGAAGATCCTTCGTGAAATGGAACAAATACAGGAAATGTATGGAGGTGAAATCCTTCGCGTTAAGCCGGTCGTAGAGAAGATCGTGGAGCGGTTGATGACGGAGCGAGATGCTAAAATTCTAAAAGTCGTCAAAGCCACCGAAAGGAAGCTGAAGGCTCTGCTTAAGGGCAGGGATGGGCATGAACGGAAACTACGAAGATTGGAGCGAAGTAGAGCCGACTTTGAGAAACGAAGGGAGACTCGCAGACGTAGGGGCGACAAACCAGGGGAGGCTTACTGGAAACGGGAAGTAAGGAAGTGTCAAAGTCAGATTTCCGAAATTCAGAGGGAGATGAATGAGGTTTCACAACTGATTGAACACACCCGCAAAGAGGGCGAGGTTGCGGTCAAAACACTGCATGAAAATTATCAAACAATGATTGACCGAGAAAGAAAGAGGACCGTAGAACTGGAAGATTCACGCGACTCTGTAATCGAGTTGAAGAAAAGAGAAATCGAGGAACTACGATCGGAGGCGTCCTCTATAATAAGCCTTGTTGGACAGCTCCTAGAGCAAAAAAGACTGCACGCTTCTAGGCTTCAGGAAGTCACGATTCCCTGGAAGCCAGAGGAAGTCACCTTGATTCACGTTCCCTTCTACATAATCCGATATGAAGCTGAAGCAAAATCTAGGTATCAGGTTTACCCTCCTGTGGTAGCCATGGGTTACGAGGGCATCCTAAAGAAGGTTCAAAGAACCCTGCGGAGCTTTAGCCTTGAATCTCGAATCAAGCTTCTTCTACGCCCAAGATCAAGAGTGTTGAAAGAAACGCTCGCCTCCGTCCTTATTCAAAAAATGAAGGAGGACAAGGCTTTTGAGGAAATCGTATACGATATGGGTTGTTCCAACAATCTTTTTAACATCCCTAATTTCAGAGAAATGCTAAGTAGGGGGATGGAAGAGCTGAAAAACGAGGGCTGGGTTAACCCGGAAGAGAAGGACGCTATCCTGAACACCTACGCACCCCATTAACATCCCTCTTAACTCTGGTTAGAAACTAACCTGACTTAAAGTCTCAGCTACGTAAGTTAAAGTTTACATCTATATCTTCTAGAGTTGATATTCATAATACTTATTACTTATAAACAATAACTAATACGAGCACCGCAAAAGGCGAGTCAGTTGTGAAGCTAGTAGACCTGCTTAGGCAACATCGCTCTATCGCACCAGAGATCAACGCAGCTATAACTAGAGTGATAGAGTCTACAACCTTTATCCTAGGCGAGGAGGTCGAGCTCTTCGAAATAAGTGTGGTTATTTACCGTCGCAACGAGAGGAGTTTCGTACACATCTTAAGCACCTTACTTCACTGTTCACTGATCCCTTTTTGCCTGATAGTATTACAGAATCTGCAGGGAGCCTTCTTTACCGCTATTTCGCGTAACAAATAGGTGACGCTCATGCCAAAAGTTAGTGTAATAATAGCCACATACAACTGTGCGGACTTTGTCGTTCAAGCGATACGTAGTGTACTTCAGCAAACCTTTCGCGACTTTGAAATCTTGGTCGTAGACGATGGTTCAACCGACGATACAGCTGCGAGACTCAAGCAGTTTGATGATAAGATTCGATATTTCTATCAAGCCAATGCCGGCCCGGCGACAGCTCATAATTTAGCGCTAAGCCACGCTAATGGGCAGTACATCGCGTTCCTGAATTCCGACGATCTTTGGGCTCCTGAAAAGTTGGAATTACAGACTGCTTACCTTGATGCACATCCCTGGGTAGGCCTAGTTCATACCAATTTTCATGTAATCGATGAAGATGGGAATCCGTTCCGTCTTAACGTAGGTGAACAAAAAGCCAATCTTCGTGGGAACTGTCTCTTGCAACTAATTAGGACGAGTCTCCTCATTAGCACAGTCATGGTAAGAAGAGAATGGCTTTTTAGCATCGGGCTTCTGGATGCGTGGGCTGATCCTTCTGACCGCGACATGTACATTCGATTGTTGGCAGCCGGATGTTCCTTTGAATACATTCCTACCCCGCTTATGCTTTACCGTATACGGCGAGGAAGCATTACTCAAACATCGCTTTGGCGAATACTGGAGGGTCAGGTGTACACCTTCCAAAAGTATTTAGCAAGACTTAAAAGGAGTGACGTTAAAGCCAGCCCTCAAGTCACGAAGCTGGTCGAGAGGGAGCTTGACGAAGTTAAGTTCAAGCTATCACGTCACTATCGGATAAAAGGTCAAAGATGGGACGCCATCAGTATGCTACTACCTCTCATACTGAGAAGACCCTGGCGGCTGAAATACTTTGCAAGATTAGCAACAATTCTAACGCCTGATTTGCTACTGGAGAAAATAAGGAAGCTGCATCGCTGACAGAGCCCTACCTACTTACCTCTTCAAGGAGTTTAGTATCAGAAGACATTCTTGACGCTTACGCCCCTCTCATTGACCGTCCGCTCTTCCTAATGGTTATTAAACTCAAGAGGCATATTCTTTCATCGATGGGATCCGGATGAGTGTAGATGATAAACTATTAGAACGAAAACTTCTCCTAAAGCGAACCTTCCCCAGAACTGAGCTGTTTGAAATCGGTAAAACCTTGAACATTGCTTATTTCAACCGCTTTATGAGCGGCTGGGACATTGATGAAGATGAGGCATCCCTGGAGATAGCATCCCACATCAGCGATACACAACTTAAGGAAATTTTTGACAAGTACGCGCCTCGCGGGTGGACGGTGTTCAGGGGAAAGCATTACACCTTCGAGAACGGAGCTCTGCGCCTTGAAGGATCCTGGAAAACGATTCAAGCCAACCTTTATCAAGCAAGGAAACGATACGGAAGAAACGCTGTTTCTGTTTTAAGGACGTTAGCGGAAACGGGTGGAAGCTGTGGCTTGGGGGAAATCAGAAAAAACTTGAGGCGAGGAGTGGATCCTCGTCCAATTTTGGCGGAGCTCGAGCGGCTGAAGGTCGTCGTCGCCTCCTACAGGGGTGATCAATATCAAGAGTGGAAGATACTGGAGGAAACCTCCCCGTTGATTCAGTCAGAGCTGGGGATAGCGCCTCCTCCACCTCCAAGAATAGCCTTGCCCACTGCACTGCCCGCTGAAATAGAAAAAGAAGATTATGTGCAGGCAGAGCATCAAAAAGTTGGGATGATGGACAAAGAGCTCGACGAGTACTTAAATGACCTGCTGAGGCGTCGGCTAAACGCGGTCGTCAAGTTCGGGAAGACTTTCTCCGCCGCTTCTTTAGCAGACTACCTTCAAAACCTCTTCGGACCTATACTATACTTCGACAGCTTACTGAGCGTCATTCAACAATACGGGCTGGCAAACGTGGAAATCGTCCATCCGCAAGGAAAAACCGGGATGCGAACAGGATGGTCCCTCGCGTTGTTCGGCGAGCCGGGAACTGGAAAAACTTTTGCAACTAGAGACATGATTCTGGGTAGGTTGGATGCAAAAATTCCGCCGCACGGGGTTCCTGGTAGGAACCGCTACTGCGGTGGGATTACACCGGCACGCTTCATTCGAATGGGTCAGGCGTATGCTAAACGAACCTTCAACTTCATCGTTCCGGAATTCAATGACTGGTTTAGGTACTCCGGCATGGTGGACGTGTTGAAGCTCGCTATGGAGCGGGGCGAGATCAAGTATGAACTGCATAGAGAAGTGATCGGCCCCTATCGTTTCGACTCCTTCCTCAGCGTAAACTATAACACCACCGTCTTCGGCAGGGGATACGAAGTCACGATCAGCGACCCCAACTTCAACGCCATCGAGGACCGAATGGTGTGCCGCCTCCATCGCCTAACCAAGCAACGTTTTATCGAAATAGCTCAAAGCCAAATGAAGCTGGCTCTCGGAGAAATCGACGTCGAAAAGGGAGCCCGAGACATCAGGGATCATATTGCGCTGGTGTATGCCATTGAAACAGGGCATCCATTGGTAAAGGGGCAGTTTCCCTACAAGCCCGTGATGATCACTCCCCAAGCCTACGACATGATTAAGAACGCTAGAGAGGCCATCCTAGAACAAATCCCGCGCGAGGTGGTGAGATTTTCTGCTCGTCTAGAGGACCGCGCGATTCGATTCGCCTGCGCCTCCTCCCTCCTCAACTACTTCCACTCCAACCTAGACTACATACCAGTGAGCGAAGACGCCCTAGGGTACGCGGTACAACTTTACGTTGAAGAGGCTTCAGTACGGTCTCGTGAAGAATTCAGACCTGAAGAAGTTCTAGAAAAGTTGATTTAGACCTATTTAAAACATTTATTAAAACTTATCTACAATCTAGATGGAATCCCGAAAATAAAGTCTTTCAGCACGGTCGCAACCCCATCCCTTTTGTTTTTAGGCTTCCGTACTCATCGAAGACTAGACCCCCTAGGTTTTATTTGGATCCAAATATGTGACTTAATGTTCTCTTGGGTGTAGATTGTGAAGGAAATGGGGCTGTGAAACTTCTGCGCTGGTTGATCCTCAGTCTACTCTACGGTTTTGATGTATCCTTCTTCTGGACGCTCAACTTGTCCTCTCCTCTCTAAAGAGGTTAAGATGGAATCTACTTCCTCCTTCCCAATCCCGAACTGCTCATTTGCCACACGATAAATGTCCTCAGTTTTCGCCTTCTCCAACTCCTTAATCATGCCTAGTAGGTTTATGGTTTTCAATCTCACCTCTGGAGAAACTGGAGAAAGGGGCCATGCTCTCTCCAACAAAAACAAGGTGATCATCGCCTTTTCATCACCCTCCTTGCATAACGTAACCAAGTACTTTCCAGGCACCTTTTTGCCAGTCGCTTCCTCGTAGGATTTGATTTCGAAACGTTCTCGAATGGTGGCTGGAACCTCCTCTACGCTTCCCACAATCTTTCGGCGAACCTGGTCAGTCTCGTCTGCGTAGGCCAACGATATCACGTCGTAGAGCCAGCCTTGTATCTCGCTCTTCTGAAACACCATGGTGTTTCCTTCGAGCTGGGCAAAGCGTCTTCCGGGCGGGCACTTCGAGGCCCTCACTATAACCCTACCTAGTTCTTTATCTGAACAAGCCTTGAAGAGCCACTCGCCCGTAAGGGAGTCCCTAGCTCGATAAAAACGCACCTTGCCTTCGCGCAGTTGTCGTAGGCTCAAGTCGAACCAAGCATCATGGGGTCTGTCCTCAATTTGAGTGATCTTAATCTGGCTCAAGAGCTGCAATGAACATCACCCCCTTGGTCTCTATAATTTAGCGGTTAGCCGCTTAAAGTTAGTGGATAGGGAAAACGCTCTCTGGCTCCGTTTTAATACTTTCTGAATATGAGCCTAAATTTAATAAATTTCAGCTAATCGATTTTTTATCCATTGCTAAGATTGTGAGGGAATTTTATCTAGTAGATACTGGAATAATTCCTTGGTTGAGAGGTGTCTCCCGCAAACTCCCTGTTTTTCTTAATGCGAGAAGGCATTTGTTACGTATGTTCCATTTTATGTGTTACTAAAATTCTGGAATTATGTGTGCCTCAAATCGAGTTGATAAGTCACCAGAGTTAGATTTTTGCCCCACGGAGTCTTTATCGGGGCTTCTTTTATCTGTTTGAAGCCATTTTTCTCGTAGAATCGTCTGGCACGGTTTTCTTCCTTTTCAGTATTTACAATGATTGTGCTGTTTCCTTTTTGTTTTTGGTCTTTGAGAACTTGTTGTAGCAGCTGAGTGCCAATTCCTTTTCTTGCGTGTTGTGGGAAGATCATTATACGGTCTAGCTCTGCTGTATTGGCATCTCGTTGTATAGTTTGAGCGAAGCCTAAAATTTCGTTGTTTTCTAGGGCTAAATAGAAGGTTGCTTTTCCTGTGGTTGCTGCCTTTAGTAACGTTTCTTCAGCGAAAGCTTTCTCGACGTATTCTTTTGGAATGCCGAATTTGGCTACGTTCTCTTGGTAAACTTGGCTGGTCGTGTCTCCTAGCATCGTAAGGAGTCTTCTACTGAGAACTTGGATGTCATTCTGAGTTGCTTTTCTAATGGCGATCATGATTTTGAAGTGTGCCCCCAAATTAGCCCCTTAGTATAGTGTTGGGAATGAATTTTTTGGCTGTCTTAAGGAACGTTTTCATTTTTCTTTCCGAGGAGGGTTTCAAGTTTTTAAACTTTGGGCTTATCGTCTCCACACCACTTTTAAAGTTCTGAATAACGTATTTTCTGCAACCCCCTATCCTATAGCAGATTTCCTCCACGTCCTTCTTCTCGTGGAGGGTGGGAACCACGGTGGTTCTAAACTCGTATTCCACATCGCCCCCTAGCAAGATATCGATCGTTTCTTCAATCTTTTCCAGCAGATTCTTTGTGTTGGTGCCACACACTTTCGAGTATTTTTCTTGGTTTAGTGGAGCTTTGAGGTCCATAGCTACGTAGTCAACTAGCCGCTTGTGGATGAGCTCCCTTATCATGGAGGGATGGGTTCCGTTCGTGTCCACCTTCACCTTGAAGCCTAACTTTTTTAGTTTCTCGCAGAGGTTTGGCAGGTCTTGGTGGATGGTGGGCTCCCCGCCGGTGATGACCACTCCGTCGATCCAGCTACGGTTTCTCTTTAAGTAGTCCTCTATCTCCTCAAACGAGACCGTCGGCATTTTTTGTGGGCGCAAAACTAGGGTGGTGTTGTAGCAGAACGGGCAGCGCATGTTGCAGCCTAGAAGAAAGATGACGGAGGATACCTTTCCGTCCCAGTCGACGAGGCTGATGTCGATGAAGCCTTTAATCTCCATGGGTGGCGCCAGATAAGGCTTGATGAAACCCCTATATGTTGTTTACGTTAGTGTTTATTGTCGAGGCAAGCGGTTCATTTTCCTATTCGTTTCCTTACCTCTTCCTCGAGTTCGTCTTTGGAGATCAGCCTTCCCCTGGCTATGACCTCGTCGTTTATGGCGGTGCTGGGGGTGCTCATAATTTGATGTATCAACCCCTCTATCTGGCCCTCAGAAGTTCCGATGTCAATTTCCGTGTATTTGATGTTGAATTTCTTCGCAACCTCTTGAGCTATCTTCTTTTGCGCTGGACAGTTGGGACAGGTCGGTAGAGTGAAAACCTTCAGCTCCATCCCCACGCCCCCTTGTACCGGTGTCTTCTCCTCAGCTCCACTTGTTTTGCGGTGTGCCAGTCTTTTACCCTTCCGTAGTAGTTGACCACCTTGGCGAACCATTCTAGGTCGGCTTGCGTCGCGCCACACTTTGCGCATTTGTCCTCGATTCCTATGGTGACGTAGCCGCATCTTCTGCACTGGGTGAAGTCGAGACTGTAGCACCAGTACGCAGACAGCGTGTTCTTGGCGACTCTTTTAGTGAACTCCATGAGCGCGGATGGGTCTGGGTGCTCGCCCAGGTAGATGGCGGTGATGAGACCTCCGTCTAGGAGAGGATGAAATGAGGCCTCGATTTGTACTTTGTCGATCAACGGAATGTTAGCTTCCCAGTTCACGTGCGTGGAGTTGGAATAGTAGACGGCTCCCTTTTCCAGGTCTCCCTTCACAACCTTTTTGGCTTCGCCAGCGAACCGCGAACGTAGGTCGATTACAGCGAAGCGCGTTGCCGTGGTTTCTGCGGGAGTTTGGGACAAGACCCACCTTAAGCCGGTTTCCTCCTCGAATTCCTTCGCGATGTTGTTCATCTCTTGAACCACCCTCAGACCCAGCGCCCAAGCATCCTTCGACTCGTGAAGCTGATAACCCGTGATCTGCTGAACCATGTCGTTGAGTCCCACCATGCCTATGGAGTGATACACTTTATCCATTCTGTAGTAGGGTTGACCGTCCAAGGTCATGGACAAAAACGGCAGCGAACCTTCCTTCAGCCTCGTTTCAATCTCCCTCCTATGGACAAAGGTAACCTCCTTGAGTAGCTCCATCCTTTCCCTCAAAAGCTCGTAGACTTCTTTCTCGTTCTTTGCCTCGTAAGCAATCCTCGGCAGGTTGACCGTGTTGTTGCAGAACTGTCCTCCGCGAAGTCTGCCCTCCACTAAGTCGTCGTAGTCCTCTTTCCTCGCCTTGACCAAGACGCGGCAGCACTGCGCCAACACTACGTCAGGCATGTAGTCGGGGATCAGGTTCAAAAAGTATGGCGTCCCAAACTTGGACGCAACCTCATGAGCTTGGAACAAAAGCTGATCATACTCATCTTTGTCGATGAATTCCCTCCTGAGCTTAATGCAAGCTTTCGGGAAGAAGAACGGCTTGCCCGCACCGTCACCCTCCAAGTAGACCTCCATCGCCGCCCTAAAGATTTGTTGAGCTTCTTCTTCAAAGTCGCCGTACGTCACCCCTTCCTTAACGACTCCGCTAGGCAAAACTGCCGGTATGTCTCTTACAATCTTCGGAATCCCCAGCTCAAAATTCACGTCGCTAAAAACCACTTGACCACCACGAGAGGCGGGCATGGAAGCCATCTCAAAGATAAACATCTGCATAAGCTGCTTGATTCGGTCGTAGGGAAGTCCCTGAACATAGGGAGCCAAAAAGACGTTGAAGAAGTCTGTTCCCACGGCGCCGCTATGGTGGATTTGCAACGCAGAGTAAGCCTTCGCCAAATGTAAAACCGCCACTTCCGCGTGTTTCGCAGGCTTCGTGACCGCCACGTGGGTTCCAACACCGTCTGAAATGACGCCGTATTTGAGGAAGTATCGAGTGTCAGCAGAGGCACAATACGGCCTTATCGGGAAGTAGTCCATCTTATGGATATGAATCAAACCCTGCAGATGAGCCTTGGCTAAATGCTTCGGCAAAATATGGGTTAGAGTGTATTCCCTCACCACCGCGTCTGCTAAGAGCTTGTGGATAGTTTCTGGATTATGCACCAAGTTTGCGTTTTCCCGTGTATGCTCCCTGATCAACTGTGTAACGTCGGTGACGGGCAACCCAACTCTGCAATACTGTTCAGCGACTTCCTTTAACCCACGCTTAAGGAGCAACGTAACGCAGATTTCTCGAACCATTGAAGCTGAAATTTCTCGTATCTTGTTCTCTAGAAGGAATTGCCTTACTTCCTGTGCAATCTCTACAGCAGCTTCCTTTTCGATTTTTGTTTCTTTCAGCAACGAGTTGACGATCTTGTCTTCCACGTAGGGTTCGATCACCAACTCGGAGGTGACAACGGTCGGCAGTTCCACGATGTCTGGCTTCCGCTTCAACACCTCAACTTTCGGTATACGTTCCGGAACCTCAACGTGCATTCAATCACCATCTTCCGTTACGCAGTTTTTATACAGAAACAGACGTTTAAACCAATATTAATATATCGACGTCTAACGAAGGGCTGCGAGGAACCCCCGTATGTTATCCTTAATAGATTGAATCAAGGGATGTTTCACTTTCTCCGGAGTTTCCAACCTCTCTAATCGAGAAACCCTAAAGTAGATGGGTGGATGCGGGTCCCATCCTATCCAGCCCTGAACCCTGTAAGCGGGTACTCGTTCAAACTGTAGTTTACGAAATCCAATTTTTCGTAAGGCTTCAGCCATGACCTGGGGTTGCCCTATTTTGGCGGCGGATTCCAAATCAGCCCTTGATTCAAAGAACTTGGCGATGAAATACACTAAGCTAAGGGCAAACAGAAGATAAAGATATCCGAAGGCCATGAAAAAAGGCCAGAAAAAGTAGGAAAGGTATACCCTGAATAGGTATTCGGAGGCGGTTAGCGCGAAAAGCACGAGGGGGTCTCTTCCCTTAAGATGGCTAAACTCGTGTCCCACGACACTGAGGATCTCATCGTCCTCCAGTTGGACGAGCAGCCCAGTGGTGATGAGTACGATCCCGCGTTTTGGACTTGGCCCTGAGGCTGCTGCGTTGGGTAATATCGTGTTTGAAATGGCTATTTTAGGGGCGGGGAGGTTGAATATTTCCGTGGCTTTTTTCACAATTTGATAGACGTTCACGGTTTTTGTTGACATGTTCTCTGGTACGCATTTAAGCCCATATTTTGAGAGGACATCCTCGGCGGTTTCACAGTCTACCACCTTTCCGACAGCGAGCGTTTTTTCGTAAATCTCTCTTTTCATTTGAATTAACATGTCTCTGGTGTATTTTTGTTGGAATTCCTTGTACTCCTCGACTGGTAGGTGATATTGTAGGAGGTGAACGTTGGGATTCTTTTCGGTGATGGCCCAGTCCCCCATCTTCATGATGATTTTGTCGGAAAAAAGAACCATGATGAACTGGAAAGCCACGAGTACTATCGGCGCATAGGCTCCAAAGATCATGAACACGAAGATGCTGACTGCGATGAAAATGATGAAGAGGAAGAGCATGTTCTCGAAGAAGATTCTGCTAATAAGTTTTCTACGCCTCCACGGAACTTTTTCAGGTATAACCTCTTCACCCTCCACCCAAGCAAAGTAAAGCGTAGTTCTTCGAACCTTTTCCTCAAACAACTGAACACCGATGATCAAGTCCTCCTTCAACTGGTCCAGCGCTTCTTTAGGAACCGTCTCATCGCTGGGAATCATTTTCACTTGAACGGGCTTTCCAGCCCTCATCTCAACATCGGCGCTCCACCTTCTGTCGGGTCCAAGAGCCGTGAAGGCAAGAACGTAATCATGATCCACGGTGGTTCGTTTGACGTTGGTGAAGTGTTCTTGACGGGGAAGTATATAGTGCTGGTGTATAAACTTCAGTAGCTCATCAAGATACGCGGATGTAACCTCGGTGTCGATCACGAAGGAAACAACTGTTTCAGATATTGTTTTTCCTCCAATCTATGATTTAGAGTTTCCTTTCCATATAAACATGTTAAGCCTCTTTAATTTTGACTTTTAGGGGCTCCGTACCCACCACCTTAACCTCGGTCGGACTGGTGGTAACAGAGTCAATCATACCCTCAATTACAACCTGTTTTCCAACAGACCCTCCCACCCACGTTACCTTGTTCTTTGTTCGCTCAATCAAGCCCGCTGCCTCTAGAACAGCTAGAACGTCGTACAAGCGCCTCTCGGGAATCAGCTCCTTCAACTCATCGGTCAGGACTTCCCGCTTCTTAATTATATAATCGATCACGACTTTAGCGAATTCAAGTACACCCAAGGCTCATCATCATATAAAAAATGTGGATACTCCCTAATAACCGATTCACGTGATACCCTTTTTAAGTAGGTCAATATCCAAAAGGCATCGATAAGAAAAGGGCATATTTTGCTTTACTTGCTCATAAACACGAAACTGGAATGAGGCTCGATAAATTTTTATAATAGGAAAGGAAAGGTGAATACTAACGATTGGTCGGCGGTACGCTCATGGAACCTAGTAAAAAGCCTTTGAATGTCTTAACAAAGCGACTGAACACGTATGTTGCAATAACGCTGAAAAGTGGGGTGGAATACAGGGGCACGATGGCCCGATGCGATGGCTACATGAACATCATCCTCAACGGAGCCTCAGAGTACGTGAACGATCAATTAACCGCCAACTATGGAAGCATACTTGTTCGCGGCAACAACATCCTCTACATCACCATCGATATTCCTCGCACAAAATAGATTGCCAATCTTACGGGGCTTCCTCTTTTCGCTCTTCTCGATACTCTTTCACGATCGTTTCCAGCTGCTTGAGAGTCTCCGTCTTTTCCTCCTTCCTCAGCGTTTCCACAGCTTTTTTGAGGCTTGACGCTTTAGCGTAGGGGTAGCCCTCGATCCATTCGATTTCCATCTTGTCGGCGAAAACTATGGGAATTCCGTATTTCAGGAAGGCTTCTTGAGCATGGTGCGCCATCGACGTGCAGGTTACAACGATCTTTATGCCCCTTTTTGCTAGCATCTCCGCGGTCGTGGCTCCTCCACCACTCGCGTCGAGAAGCATAACGCAGTCCTTGGGTTTAATCTCATACAACTGGAAGGCTTTTTTCAGTCCCTCCCTCGTGAAGGCTTCGATGGGCTTGAGAAGGACCAGTTCTCCCTTGGATTCGAGTTCCCTCACGCGTTTTAACGCGTCAAAACGTTGTTTGTACTCCTCCAACTGGAATAGGGATGAGGAGAGCCTCTCTTTAAGAAGGTTGATTTCGTCTAGAAGTCGTTGATGCTCCCGCTCGCGCTGGATTTCCAGCGTCTGCTCGCTTTTTACCTCTTCAATCTTCTGCTGGAGTTGGGATACCTCTTGCCTAAGTTCCTCGATTTGACGACGCAGTTCTTTATTGGATGCTCTTAAGCGTTCGGTCGTTTGGCGTTCATGAAACACCCTTGTCTTCAGCTCGTCAACCAGCGTCCTTAATCGCTCTTCTTGGGAAGTTCTTAGTTCCACAGTGGGCAGGGGCTCGGCCTCCTTAGGCTTTGGCAGAAGGGAGCGAATCGCTTTTTTGATGGAGTGTCCCCTCACCACCAATGCCTTCACCTCATCGACAGGAACTTGAACGTTAACTTCCTTGACATGAGCCTCGACCTGCTCGAACTTGTTTTTATAATGTTGGTATGCCTTGATGGCTGCTGCCAAGGCGTCGACCTCGTGGGCGTTCCTTAACTCAAGTTCGTGCTGTTCAGCGTATGTTCGAGCTAAGTGTTGCTTTTCAGAGGTGCTTAGTGGGATGGGGGGAGTGAACAACACAGCATTCAAGTGTTTTGAAAACTTCTCCACGAGTTCCGGTGCTGGGGACACATCGCCTGCCACGATGATGGTTTCGCCAAATTCTAAAACGACTTGAAGAAGATCGTGGGGGGCCCAGTCCCGCTTGCTCCCGACGAAGACGGGGCTTCCGTCAAGGGTTAGGATGGCAACGCCGCAGGTTATGCCCGGGTCCACACCAGTGATCAGTTTCCTCATGTTCCACGTTCCCAACTGATGAGACTTATGCCTCTTGCTTAGTTTAAATTGGGAAAAAGGACGTATTAATTGTTGTCGCGTTAAGCTTAAAATCACAAATACTTATTTCGTTACGTTTCTAGGCTTTGTCCTTTCACGTATGTGAGGGCATCCTTTAGCTTCGTTTTTATTCTAAATTTGCGTTGGAAGTAGCGCACAACGTTTCTGACGTCCCGCTTTAGAAGTTGTTCTGCGTTGGGATGGTTCTTCTCCACGAACTGGGGCCAGTCGATGATCAGGATGTGGCCGTCGGGCTGGAGAATGATGTTGAACTCGCTGAGGTCAGCATGGATAACGCCTGCCTCCAGATAGGCCCTCCGCACGTTGAGGAGAACCTCATCTAGGACACCCTCAGGGTTGGGAACCTCCGCATAATGGATGAGTTCGGCTCCTTCGATCATTCCCATCACGACAGCATGTCTGTTTTGGTGGATGGGTTCAGGAACAGAAACGCCGTGGGGGTAAACCAGCCTTAGTGCTTCAAACTCCCTTTCGGCGGCGAGTCGAGACTGGTACAGCCAGGAGATGTGGCGTCTTTTGGCAACGTATCCTCGTTTTCTTCGGGTTTGACGGAAACTGGTTCGACCTAGTCGGTGGAACTTAACAGCGACTCGTTGTTGCGTGGGGGTGAGAGCGTCGTGGACATCAGCTTCTTTTCCCACGCCTAAGGGTTTTCCGAAGGCTTCGAGGACATTGGCTTTGACCAAGGCGTTGATAGCCAAGCAGTCGTATCCAGCTGTGTTGAGCTGATAACCCGTGTAGGGTCCCCTCCATCGCTGAACGAGGCGGAGTTGACATAGGCGTGGTAGCCTATACGCTACTTCTTGGGGTGGGAGGTTGGCGAGGTTGGGGATAGCAGATTCGGGCACGTGTTCGTAGCGGCTCATCTGGAGTTCGATGGCTTGAAGTACCCGGAAGTCTTGAGACGTTAGTTGGCGGAATGCTTGAAGGGCGGTGTCGATGGCGGACATCCTAAGAGAAAACAGGAGCCGGGGTCTTTTAAGGGCTTCTGGTGTGCATGTGCTTGATATCGGAACTCCAAAAACCTTTTGTGCAGTCCTCACCTTCTCAATTTATGGGCGTGGTAAAGATGAGGTGGTTTTGGCCTCTGCTAGCTGTATTTGCTGTTCTTAGTTTTTCTGCGTTTGCAGTCACCGTTTTCTCCACGGTTGTTTCGGTTCAGACAATAACTACAGTGTCACGCAGTATTATGCTAGCCCCTCCAACTTCATTTATGTTGGTGGCGGTGATTATGCTGGCTGCGTTGATGGCTTTTACCGTGTTTATGGCGTCGCGTCCACCATCTCGTGAGATGGTTGGAGCCATCGCATTGACGTTAGCCTCTGTCATATTGATAAGCGGGGTCTGGTGCATGGCTTTATCCCCCACCACGGAATACCCCCAGTTCAAGGACCGATACGAATACACCCTCTCAATTGGAGGACTTGAAAGCAAGAGCGTTACGTTCATGGCGGAGAAGGGCGAGACCCTCGACATTAGCGTCGGGCTTACTGTGAGGATCATGAAGGGTGAAGCCTTCAACGTCTACGTCCTCGACCCAGAGGACGAGCTGATTTGGCAAGACCTGAACGTCACGGACTCCTACTTTCGAACAGAAGCGCCAAAGTCAGGTACCTATAAGGTTGAAGTGAAAAACCTAAGCCCAAACACCATAACTTGCCCCATCTACATAAACAGAACGTTAAGAGTCACTTTTCGACCCCTCGAGCCCGCAGGACAATGGCTATCCCTCATATCCCTACCCATATTTGGATTAGGTGTATGGGCTTCTGGGATACACACAACCATACGAAAAAGGATCAGCGTGCGCTTGTGTCATATTTCAGCCTCGAGTAAGAACTCTTCTGCTTTTTTGAGGGCTATTTTATAAAATACAATGGTTATGACGACAGCTATAACTGCGCTTATGGAAATTGCGGCATAGAGGTCTATTCTTGGTAGAGGCAGGGGGACGGGTAGGTTCATAGTTGTAACTGCGTATGGAATCAGGGGGGAGAGTATCGCTGAGGCTAAGACTATGCATAAGAGCGTGTTAACTAGAGCCGTTAATGGCCTAACCATCCTGGGCCTTGGGACCTCTGTAAAGTCGGCTCCCCTTATTCCTGCTCCAAGGGAAACAGCACCTAAAGCGAAGATTAGCAGAATGGATTCTACTAGCAATGCGATAGCTAGACGCGGTGATGGATGGGCGATTAGGATTCCAATAACACCACACACCAGCGTTACTATGCATGAAAAGATGGTTACAAAGGCATACTTACACTTAACTAGGCTACGAGCAGTGATGGGCGAAGAAAAGAAGAGCCATACAGATCCGCCTTCCTCCCCGATAATCATGAGGCCCAACATAACAGCCATTATGACCCCAGGCGCAAGAAGTATCCAAGTGAAAAAGGAGGGAGAAGCCTCCGGCGATACAGGTCTACCTAAAGCTCCTAAATACTGCATCAACGGCATAAGTATAAAAACTAGGGGCATTATGAAAATGTACATGAGCTCCCGCCGTCTCGTAAAGGCCTTAAAATCTTTCCTTATCACCGCAGCCTCTAAGAAGGAAAAACCAAGCTTTCCCAAGAGACCGACCTTTGGAATGTAAACTCCTCTAGAGACCGTTACTGCTGGCGGCTCATATAACCCGAATCTAGCGTTCAGCCTAACCGCCACGTAGAAGAGAGCGAGAATAAACAGGAGGGAAGCCAGCGAAAAGATAATGGTTTGCGCCAGCAGTCCACCCATAAAAGCAGCCAAAGTCACCCCTAACCAGACGTATGGAATGAACCAAACCGCCTTCTGGGCACCGGCAACCATCTCAATAAGAGCAATGGAGCCAGCGCCGGACGTGAGGGCAAACCAAACCACGTAGAAAACTATGAAAAAGAGTAGGGAACCTAGGAACCTCACCCAAACAGCCGCCCTTCCAGAAGACTTGTAAACGGCTCCTATAAGCCTCACCTGCAAAACTCTGAAAATCTCAGTAGTTGTGCTAGCCAAGAAGACGCTTGCCAGCAAAGTGAGAATCGTAAAGACGGCCAGGGGCACCTCCCCTAAAAAGATGGAGGCCACAGCTATGCCTGAACTAATTAGAATTATGGAAGCCAAGGAGAAGCCAAGGAGGTTGGCTAGGGTGGAGACCAAGGTATGTTCTTCCCAGGTAATGGGTAACCAGTAAGGCGGCTGAATTGAGGCTTTCACCCCGGCCCGTTGAATCTGTCCCATCATCGTGAAGATCAGACTGTAAATGAGGACCAAAGTGGGAAGGGATAGAAAAAAGTTCAAGGCGCCCTGGTGGAACAGTGCCCTCATCTCAGGGTCGGTCACTCCGTTGTAAAAGTTACCTACGACCAATCCTATCGCTAATCCAAGAACACAGGCTCCCCCATACAACACGTATTGAAAGAGTCTGCTCTCACGATACCTTCTGAACCTTTGACCCCTAACCAGCCTACCGGATTTGACATCAACGCTTATCAGCTGAACGACGTTCTTCCAGTTCATCTCAGAAGCTCCTCGACCACCGCTCTAATGTCACCCGTTCCTGTGAGTTTTAAGAAAATATCTTCTAGGTCTGATCCTGGTAACCTCGCCCTCTGCCTCAGCTCCTCCATGTTGCCTAAAGCCAACAACCTTCCCTCGTACAGGATGGCTATGCGGTCGCACATTGCCTGTGCGATTTCTAGAATGTGAGTTGACATGATGGTTGTTACTCCTTGGGCTGTCAGTTCGCGTAGGAGATCTTTCACGATCCTAGCCGACTTTGGGTCTAAGCCGCTTAAGGGTTCGTCTAAGATAAGTAGTTTTGGTCTATGAAAGAAGGCTGAAATGAGGGTAACTTTCTGTTTCATTCCCTGAGAGTAGCTGCTTATCATGTCGCCCTCCCTTCCCTCCAGTTCAAAGGCCTCCAAATACTCCTCTATACGAGTCTTCTTCTCTGATGCGTCCACTCCGTAAATGTCACCAACGAAGTCAAGATATTCTAATCCGGTTAAAAACTCATAGAGACGCGGGTTCTCAGGAACATATCCCACCTGCCTCTTCACCGCCACCGTATCCTCCTCCGCATTTATGCCCAAAACCTTCAGAGATCCAGAGTCTGGCTTGACCAATCCCAAAATCATTTTCAGAGTGGTAGATTTTCCTGAGCCATTCGGGCCTAGAAGACCGAATATTTCCCCGTATTTAACATCTAAGTCTACATAGTCTACGGCGGTTATGTCAGCGTAGCGCTTAGCCACCCCCCTCAACTCTACGGCGTATTCACTAGTTGCAACCATAAATAACTCCCACATATTAGGAGACAAAAGAAAATACTTAAGTGTTATCAGCGCCCCACTCAAGTCTTCTCCACGGTTAAAATCAGCGGAGCAAAGGGCTTTAGACGCAGACTTATCTAAATTGAAGCCCTATTTGCGAACGTTACTTAGGAAGCGATGTTTTCTATCATAACTTACCCGATCTTCAGCTCAAAATTCTTCCTCACCTCGGGATGGTGGTGGTGAACAAAATTCCACTTCAGCGCACCACCAAGAAAGATTTTTCACACATTCTAGCCAACCTTATAGATTCACGACTCTAAGAGATTTCACAGACTTTTCCACCATCTCCTCTATGTTGAGACTCCCCTCCGCCTCCATCACCTCCTGCAGCTTCGCCATAGTCACGGGCTTCCTCGGAACCGCTGCGCAACCCTTCGCCCTCTGGATTGAAGCCTCGTAGGTTCCGATTTTTCGTGCGATTCGCTCGGTTTCGTTCTTGTCAAACCCTAAAAGAGGCCGGTGTATCGGATATTTCGTCGCGGCTGAGCTCAGCACTCGTAGGTTGTGCAGTGTTTGGCTCGCCTGCTCCCCGATGGCTTCTCCAGTCACGATTCCCTCCGCATGCTCCATCTCGGCGATTCGCTCAGCTACGCGGTACATCATACGCTTACATAGAATACAGGTCAAACGTTCGGAGCACCTCTCCTTAAATTCAGCGAGGTTTTGGCCATGCGGCACCACGTACACCCTTTTCGGGAACCCCACCGCCCACTCAAGCAACACCCTCGCCACGCTCAACGCTCGCTCAGTCGTACTTTCGTCCGTAAACGGATCATTATCAAAGTATATCGGGACGACGGGGCAGCCCCTCTTCATCGTCAACCAGCAAGCCACTGGAGAATCGATGCCCCCACTCAACAAACAAACGACCTTAGGTTGGGTCCCGAGCGGCAGACCCCCCGCCCCTTCCATCACCGCCGAGTACACGAAGGCTCGGTCGTCTCTCACCTCAATTCCCAGCTTCACGTCCGGATTTTCCAAATCCACCCTTAACCCCATGTCAGAAAGCTCAGCTAAGATTTGGCGGCCCACTTCCCTGCAAACGTCCGCGCTGGTGTACGGGTGATCTCCAACTCTTCGGCACCTCACTGCGAAGCTGTTTCCCTCGCTAAGCGTTAAGCCTGCCAGAAAGGCGCTCTTCGCCACGATGTCGCTCAGCTTCGAAGTGGTTTCCAAGGCAGGAGAAAGGGAGGAGACGCCAAACACCCTAGAAAGCCTCGTGGAAGCCTCCATCGCCGACGGAGTCTTTAGATAAAGCCTACCCTGCTTTCGAATGACCTCGTCGTAGGGAATTCCATGATGCTTTAACACGTTCTTGACGTTGTTGAGTAGGCGACGTTCATACCTCCTCCTCGTCCAAGCACGCTTGATCCCTATCTCTCCACCAAAACGAACGATCACGGAGTCAAAATTTGCAGTTTTCAGTTGCACGAAAATCCCTTTAGGTGATGTTTAACCCATATTTCTGCGCAATATCGTGAAAGGCTTGGCCTACGTACTTTATTTGATTCCACGTTAAGCCATAGGTGTTGAGCTTGAAGTGCTTTGTTAAACCAGCTTGAATGCCAACGATCTTCCTCTTCCTCAGTTCGTCGTAGAGGAAGAAGCCCCGACGCTTATGCCCCTCTGAAATCTTATGGAAGCCCAGCGATTCAATATGTATTAACGTGTGCTGTTTCGGCCTAACGCCCAGTTGCCTCGTGCCCTCAATTCGTTCCATCTGACCCACAAAGTATCGTGCCTTCTTCACTTCCTCATCCCAACGCTGAACCCGCTCCACCACATACGGAAATGAAGCCATCAAAGTAAGCAGTGGCGCTCCCATCACCGTGCACCCAAGAGTGGCCAACTCCTTTATGGCAAACTTGCGCTTACTCCAATCCCCAACGATCTTCGACCTCGCTAGGACCCGTTCAGCCATTTCCTTCGTCATCGCTAATATTCCCGTAGGAGCACTCGCAGCCCAACTCTTATGACCGCTACTAACCAAGATGTCAGCTCCCAACGCCTTGCCATCGACGGGCATTACACCAGCGGTGTAGGCGGCGTTCAATAAAAATGGTACGTCGTACTCCTTACAGATTTTACCAACAATGGTTGCATCGTTCAAGTTTCCATATAAATAATCGGCGTGGGTAAGGAGAACCACTGCTGGAAGCTTTCCAGTTTCTCGTTTCACCTCCTCAATTTTTTCAGCATATCCGTCTAGTTTCACCTTGAATTCAGGGTAGCCGCTGTGCGGGACCTCCTTGATTCTTAGCCTTGTTGCCTCAGCTGCCAAATACGTGGTATAATGAGCTAGACCGTCGATAACCGCATAGTCGCCAGGCTCGCCCAGCATAGAAAACACCATGAACTTGGCTTCACGGCATCGAGTAACCACCCTTGCAATATCCATGTTTAAGAAGGTAGCGAGGTCCTTCAGGAAATCCCTAATCGGGGGTCTCTCGATCATATCAAGTCTCGCAGCCTTCGGTGGACACCAATCGCATGTAGAATACCCGTCCCCAAACTCTAGCAAGACCCTTCTCGCCGCCTCGGTAAGAATCCCGCCCCTTTGAATCGGGTGAAGGTTCACGTACCTTTCTTCAGAGAAGTCCCGTTGAAGGTTCGTATAACGTTGTAGTCTATCCTTTGGTATAGTCAACACTTTAGCCACCTTGCAAATTCTCTACGATACGATTTATACTCTCTTTCACTTTGTCGAGGAGCTCCATGACCTCCCCCTTTTCCTCTGGGGTTAACTGATAATCGGGAGTCTTCCTGCGCCAAATTTGCTCTAAACTAATTAAAGCATTTATGGCTTCCCGTGTCTGTCCCACAAAATCGCTCATGTTTTCCATCCTCATTGGAGCCGGGGGTGGGAATTGAACCCACGTAGTAGCGGGTCTGCAGCCCGCCGCCTGCACCGCTCGGCCACCCCGGCAAACCAGGTTTGAGAGCGTTATGGACTATTATAAATTTTGTTAATGTCTTCTTCTTTTCTATCAACAAGTAATCGCTATAACACCGTTATAAATTTTATGCTACCTTCGCGAAATTTCTGGGCACACGTCGCAGGCTTCTGGAACAGAGATGAAGTCTTTATGGAAGTCGCAGATGACGTCTCGATTTCTTAACACGACGCATAGCTTACAAAACTTCAGCATAGCGTCCATTACGGAAAATTTCTCCGTGGCTATTCCTCGAGCAACCTCCTTTGCGGCAGACTGAACCGAGGGTATGGACTCCAGCTGCTTTATTCTCTTGTCTCCCCGCTTCGAATAGAGGTAGTAGCTGACGGCGGCTTGCGTGGTTCCCAGCTTCTCCGCTGCGCTCATCTGGGAAAAATCATACTTCTCGATGAGTTCCTTCGCCACTAAAGACCGGAACGCGGGCAACACATACCGCACGACGAGTTCGCAGGGTGGTCGCAACTTAGCTCCTCCAAATCTATAACAACGTTATAACCTAATAAACTTATTTCATAAACTCCACTTTTCTAGCCTAACTAATCCTTCCCAGGTCTTTTGCGCATAATCTGCACAGTCCGTGATGAAAGTGGCATCGAGCGCATACGGGGCGCCCACATCTCCTGCAGACACTGCTCGCTAATCTCTCGCCGCAAACACCGCAAATTTCCACTAGTTTACCACCGATTATTCAAGGTCTAATGGCACCACTTTCGGTGTCTTCTCTCCCAGCATTTTTTTAATCACCAGTTGAGCCACTTTGGCTCCGCTGAGGAGCATCCCGCCGAATATCGGGCCCATCCGTGGTGTTTGATGCAGCGCTGCCACAGCCATTCCTGCCACGAATAGCCCTGGACAAACCTCCCTAGTGTTTTCGACAGTGAGCTGCTCAGCGAGAGGGGCCCACATCGACTTTTCTCCTGGGACAAGGAGGTTCAGCTCCGGAATCTTCCTTGACGCTACGGCGAGGACCTCAGCGTCGTGACCCGTGCAGTCGATAACTGCCTTCGCCCCTATGCCCAGTGGATCAACATGGATGCCGGACATGATCACTGATGTCCACTGAACGACCGCACCGGTGATTTCAGGCGGAGAACCCCTATAGATTAAGTCGTCCACGACCACGCCGAGGAGGATCTTGGCGCCGGCGTCTATGGCTCCCGAGGCTAGCTTTGCCATCATAGCTGCGGTGTCAACCACGTACACGCCGTCTTCTAAGGGTTCCAAGGGGCAGCCTACTTCCTTCAAGATTTTGTCAGCGGGAGACTGCACCACCAGCTTATGAAACTGCATTCCGCCACCGCCGATTCCGCCCCCAAAGGATAGCTTCCTCTCGAAAACCACCGTTCTTAAACCCGCCTTCGCCAGGTACATCGCTGCGGTTAGGCCGGCGGGTCCCGCACCCACTACGATCACATCGGTTTCGACTAGGTTGATCCAGTCCTCCGCCGCTTTCTGAATGATCGCGCGAGTTATGGCGGTTTCTTCTACCTCCCTAATTTTCTTAGCCACCAACGTTCATCACCTCTTATCACCCTCTTCGTTGAATCTAAGTATATAAACAACTTATAATTGTTTTATTTATGGTACTCCTAGACTTTGTCAACCCCATGGTTTATCGGGTTCCACCAGAAATCGTGGGACAATGAACCGCAGACTACTTAAAGCGAATCGAAGGAAGATGCCCCATATATCCGGGAACCCTCACCTCCACTGACTTCAGTGTACCTGTGGAGAACGTGAAAAAGTATGTTCAAGGAATCCGGGAGGCTGGCGGCCACGGAATAACCCTCTTCTGCTACGCCACCTGGAGCAACGAGCAACGAAGGGAACACGACCTCGAAACCATTCGGGACTACGACGAAGCCTTAAAAGAAGCATTTAAGGAGAAGACAGAACGCCCCACACAAGGACTAAAGCTTAGACGAATCTTCGCTAAGAGCATGTAACAGTAAACAGGCTAGAAGCTATGATTGTGTTCCATATACTAGACTGTCATAGGTAAATATACTGGCTGAGCTCGTCATAGGCTGGTGTTTGGACCGAAGATGAGCGTATGATTTCTCGGAACTCCTCCGCGAGCACTTTCATTTCATTCCGGGCGGCGTCTCCGTGGGCGAAAGCGTACTCTATCCTTTTCGTCTTCAAAACCCTCCGCGTAAGAGGAACCAGAATCCACAGAGGCAACCATTCAAACATCTTGAGGCTGCCTGGTGTGACAGGAAAGCCCAGCTTCTTCAGGACGCGAAACCCCTCACGCATTGCCCTGAACATAAGAGCAATACTTTGCTTATCCTTCGACAACTCTTTCAAGCTGCGTCCGGCCCTGATGTAAGCGCCTGCAAGGGGCAGAATTATGGTCACATGATACTTCAACCAGGCGTCCATGTTAGGGCTGACGTCAACGCTGAACCCAGCGCCCTCGAACATCTCCTTGAGCCATACAATCCTCTGAGACATTTTGCCATCGAGCTCCCCCAAAGTGAGCGCTGGTCTCTTCCCTGTGAGGTAGCGAACCACGTGGCCGTAAATCGCTCCGCTTAGCTTAGGAAACCCTAGGAGGACGCGTTCACGGCTCAGGGTTTCCACCAACTCGTTGGGGCCCGCCGCATTGTTCCCCATAAAGAGGATGTTGGGGGTTGCATTATTCGATGCGAGTGTGGGAAGTACGCTTGGAATATAGTTCTTTCCCATGATAACCATCACAAGGTTGTAGGAATCTTCTGTGCCCAGACTCTCTACTACGGGGACTCTTGCAATGGTCCTTTGCCCCGTGTCGAACCTCTCGAGAACGATTCCATGCTCACTGATATCTGAGAGACGCTTACCTCTTGCGAGAATCGATACATCTAAACCCGATTCATATAGCTTCGAGGCAAAGAAGCTCCCAAGCGGACCAGCGCCGTAAATAAGAATTCTTAAGTGCTACTCCTCCGTCATCAATTATGTGCGCGAAATGATAAAAAGACGATGGTAGTCTGAGTTGAGATGTCAGGTGTGCGGGAAGCTCATTACGGGGAGTCCGGTTACAAGGAAGACTTGTTGTGTAAACAAGCTTTACGTGTTTTGCTCCGAGGCTTGCCTGCGCAGATGGACCCAGAATTGGCTGCGGCGCCAAATATAAAGCGGTAACTCATTGGGTGTTAGTTTAGGGGAAGTTTTAACCCAAGTTTTTCGACGATTTTGTTGTACACTTGCAACGCAGATTCCTCGTCCTCCACATTTTTTATCAGCATCCGCCCACCGTTGAATAAGCTGACCTCAATGCTGCCATTATACTGAAACACGATGACCAGCGACGACTTCACGATGACCTTAAAGTGGCGTTTCAACGTCTCATAGATTTCGCTGAGCTCCATGTCGATGAGAGCTGGAGGGTTAACGTTAACCGTGTGTCGACCACAAAGCCATACTAGTTGTTCTCTACCCTTAATAGGTTCTATTTTCTTGCCTTGGCATACCGGGCAGTTAGGTCTCTTGAAGAGTTCAATGGTGGTGAAGTACATGTCCCTAAAGTCGCAGACCATCAGCTTACCTTTTAGGGATTCCCCCACTCCCACCAAGAGTTTTATGGTCTCCATGGCTTGGAGCGTTCCGATGATTCCAGTTGTTGCACCTAACACTCCACGTGTCTCACAAGTTGGGAGATAACGGTCTTCAAGGTTCGGCAACACGCACTCTAAACAAGGCGTTTCAGGCGGAGCAAACACCGAGAGGTTTCCCTCCATCCCTATGGCTGCTCCAAAAACGTAGGGGATACCTTGTTTGACGCAGGCACGGTTCAGCAGATACCGTGTTCGCATGTTGTCCAGTCCATCGACAACACAGTCCATGCCTTGAACCACCTCATCTACGTTGGCTTCCCTCACGTTTTCCGGGACCGACTCCACCTTCACATCGGGGTTCATCTGCTGGATTCTTTGTGCAGCGGCCTCGACTTTCGGATACCGCAAATCGTCCAAGCTATACAACACCTGACGATGCAAGTTATGCAGCTCCACCGTGTCTTGGTCGACTAGGCGTAGGTAGGCGACGCCGGCGAGGGCTAGGTAAAGCGCTGAGGCACTACCGAGCCCTCCCAACCCCACCACCGCAACTTTAGAACGTCTCAGTTTTTCTTGGCCGTGTGAACCAAGCTCTGGAAGAACTATTTGCCTACTGTAGAACTCCTTAGGATTAAAGGGGGGATACGTTACCATAATTTTATCACCCGTAGTAAAAATAAATATAACGCTGTTATATAAATACAAGCCAAACTGTTGCTTTTGACCCTAGAATTTGCAATCGAATTATTTTGCTAGGGTTTCGGCGATTTCCCTAACAGTGGATACGAGCTTGTCGATTTCTTCTTTTGTGTTGTAGAAGTAAGTGGAGGCTCGAACACTTCCAGGCTTACGGATCAAGCTTTTTGTCAGAGGGAGAGCACAGTGGTGTCCTGAGCGCACCATGATGTTTGCGGAAACATCGAGGGCTAGAGCCACGTCGTGGGGGTTTAGGTCATCCACGTTGAAGGAGGTGATGCTGATTTTATGTTCAGACTTGGGGCCATAAACCTCAACTTTTGGGAGGCCACTCAACCCTTCATAGGCTTGTTTTGTAAGCTCCTTCTCGTGTTTTTCGATGTTTTCTATTCCAATTCTGCTTAGATAGCCGACAGCCGCTCCTAGTCCGATAGCCTCGGCGATGGCGGGGGTTCCAGCCTCAAATCGTGTGGGACTCTTCTCCAGCTTGTAATAGTCAAGACCCACGTCGGCTATGGTTCCTCCACCGATGCATAGGGGCTCGACTTCTTCGGCTAGTTCCTCTCGGATATACAAGGCGCCGGACCCAGTTGGAGCACACATCTTATGTCCGCTGAAGGCGAGGAAGTCGCATCCAATTTTCTGAACGTCGACTTTCATGTGGGGAACGGACTGGGCGCCGTCGATGAGGACGTAGGCCCCGTGCTCGTGTGCTATCTCGGTTATCTCTTTAACCGGCGTGATCACTCCTAAAACATTCGAAACGTGGGTTACAGCCACCAACTTTGTTTTGTCGTCGATTAATTTTTCGAAGTCTGCTGGGTCCAAGAGCCCATGCTCGATCGGCTTGGTGGGCTTAACGATTTCTAAGTCCACGCCATATCGATTCTTCACCCGAAGCCAAACGATGAAGTTCGAATGATGCTCGATGAGGGAGGTGACGATCTTGTCTCCCTTCTTCCAGTTTAAGCCGTTCGCAACGATGTTTATTCCCTCAGTGGTGTTTCGAGTCATGACGATTTCCGAATCAGATTTTGCGTTGATAAAGTCTGCAACCTTAGCGTGGGCTCGCTCATACTCTTCACTCGCCCTTTGAGAAAGGCGATGGATGCCCCGCTCCACGTTGGCCCGGTACTGACGATAAAACTCCAGCATCTTTTGAAGCACGGGTTCAGGGGTCAAGCTGCTGGCAGTGTTGTCTAGGTAGATCACGCCTGTTTCTAGAATGGGAAAATCTTTTCTTACTTCTTCTACGTTGAACATTCATGACGCTCTCCAGGGATTTTCCTCCTTATGTGAAGTAATAACACTGTTATAAATTTTTTCTGAGAAAACTCCTTCTCTAGTTTCTATGGGCAAAATTTATGACTGAGTATCGTGTTAACAGAGGTTTTAAAGCGTTTGTAATAGAAATTCAATGGAGGAATGGGTATGGAAACCAGTTATGTTAGCATCGATGAGTTTAAAAGGTTGGATATGCGGGTTGGAACGATCGTTCATGTGGAGCGGGTGAAGAGGACAGAAAAGCTGTACAAGATAGTTGTGGATTTGGGGGAGCTGGGCAGGCGACAAACCATATCCAGCCTCGTGGGATATTATACCCTGGAAGAGCTCTTGGGTAAGAGGATTGTCTTCTTGATGAATTTGAAGCCCACAAAGTTTGCTGGCGAGGTATCAGAGGGCATGCTTCTCGCTGCTGAAAAGGAAGACAAGCTTACTCTCCTATCTGTGGACCGCGAGATAGCGAACGGGGCAAGAGTTACATAAGTCGGTAGATAAATGCTACTTTTGACGGAGATTTGCCTCAGTTGATGAAGAATGGAGCGTGAAAGAGCTTAGATAAGATACATATCAACTTGATGCAAGTTGTTTTGTTTGTGAATAAATTTTTGACCCCTATATACCGGGGGAGGGGGGAGACTAGACGGCCCTAGACAGGCATAGACAATGGGGACATTCTTGTTGTGTTGGAAAATAATTTTGTTGGTGGTGTGCTGAGGTGAAGAAAATTTACGCGCTAATCCTCGACAAACCACTTCTGAGGCATGAAATGATCTACTGCGGTGGCGGATTAAGTTTTAATGATTTGGCTAAGAACTCCGGTAAATCGTAAACTGGTGCTGGTTCCTTGATCTGTTTCATCCCCTCCCTAAAGTTTTCAACACAAAATGGGCATGTGGTCACGAGCGCTTCGATTTTCGCTTGTTGCGCTTCCTCGATTCGTCTAGCGGCTTGTTTTATGGAGAATTCACGGAACGCTGACCTGAATCCCCCACCAGCACCACAGCACGAGGCGAGGGATCGGTTTCTTGACGGAATCTCCTTAAGAGTGACGCCTGGAATTGCCTTCAGCACGTTTCTAGGCGCGTCATATACGCCCAAGTGTCTACCAAGATGACACGGATCGTGGTAGGTCACGGTGAGTTTCAGCTTTCCAGGCTTGAGCTTTCCCTCTCTTATAAGGTGTTCAAAGAATTGAGAGGAGTGGAGAATCTTTATGCCTAGCTCTTTATGGAGATCGACGCCGAATTTCATCGGGTAATCGTGAGAAAACGTTCGGTAGCATCCTGCACAGGAGGTGACAAGGGTTTTTGCTCCCATGTCATTTAACAACTTCTTATTTTCTTGAGCGAGTTCTTTGGCAGTGTCCCAATGCCCAGTTCTGATTAGCACAGATCCACACTCGCCCTCCCTCGGTCCAAGAATCGTAAATTCGATACCCGACGCCTCTAATACCTTTGCGGTTGTAACTGCGGTATCGGTAACTCTATAGGAGGCCATACACCCAGCCCAGTAAAGAGTTGAGGCCCCTTCTGAGAGTTTAACGTCCGTTGGCAGCCAGTCCGTCCTTTTCTCCCGAGGCTCGCCGAACGGATTTCTAACCTCTCTTATATTTTCTAGTATCCGCTTATGGGCATGAGGCGTGACATATCCAAGGTTAACCAGTGTTGCTCGTGCAGCTTCGATCATGTCTGTTGTTTTGACACCGGAAGGGCATCTCCATAGACAGTAAGCGCAAGTGGTGCAGAAGTAGAGACGCTCAATCGCATAATTGGAGATGTTGGGCAGGTCTCCCTCAAAGAGAGCCCTCAGAATCTGTATCTTGCCACGAGGAGCATTTGCCTCTCGGTTAACAAAGTCTTGGACCGGGCAGAGGCCACGGCACCAGCCACACCTCATGCACTTAAAAACGTCATCGTAATGGTCCCTTAACCGAGTCTGTTTTAGCAGCATCTCCTTTTCAACCATTTTCTTTATCCCTGCCCATCATCATTTAATCGGCCATGGGCCACCTTTGCCCTTGTATGGGTTGAGGATCATGTTCGGGTCGAAGGCTTTCTTGATCTCCCGCATTAGATTTGTGGCGACCGGCCCGTGCTCTAGCTCTATGTAGGGGGCCCTTAGTGCGCCGATCCCGTGTTCACCGGTGATGCTGCCTCCGAGCGGGAGGGCAACTTCCTTATAGAGAATGTCTAACGCTTGGAAGAAGGCGTCTCTCTGCACTTTTTCCCGCTCATCAAAGATGAATGTGGGATGTAGGTTTCCGTCTCCGATGTGACCGAAAAGGCCGAGGTCGAAGCCCGGGACAGCTAGCCTCTTCGGGATAGCTTCGATCTTTACACAAGCTTCTGGAATTTTAGTCACCGGAACGGTAAGATCTTCTAACTGTGCTGTGGGTCTTAGACGCGCTAGTGCAGGGAACGCCGACTTTCGTGCAGTAATAAATTGGTCTCTCGTGGTCATGTCGGGCGCTCGTTCAGCGAAGATCGGTGTTTCCTTATTTGCGATCTCGTCAACAAGCATCGCTTGTCTTTCGGCGGCTTCCCTATAGCCGTCACAATCAACCAGTACCATGTATCCCAACGGAAGCAGCAACTTAGTGTATTCAAACACGGCTTTAGCAGTTGTCACATCCAAAAACTCAAGCATGCTTGGAATGATCCCCCTTGTTCGGATGCGAACAGCGGTTCTAACTGCCTCCTCGATTGTTTTGAAAATGTATAATGAGGTGACGTAGGCTTCCGGGAGCGGGGTGACTTTTAGCCCGACCTTAGTGATTACACCAAGGGAGCCCTCAGACCCAACGATGAGCCTCGTGATGTCGAAGCCGGAAACGGATTTCAACGTTGCCGAGCCAGTGGTGATAATTTCGCCAGAAGGCAGAACCACCTCAAGCCACAGTACATGATCTTTCGTGGTGCCGTATTTCATCGCTCGGTTCCCCGCAGCGTTAGTGTTAGCCATTCCACCTATGGTGCAGCCAGCACTGCTCGCCGGGTCCGGTGGGAAGAAGAAACCATGCTTCTCCAGAAACTCGTTAAGGGCGTCGCAGATGAGACCGGGCTCCACCACGACCATGAGGTTGTCGGAATCAAAGGACACAACTTTGTTCATGGCAAACATGTCAAGGCAGATTCCGCCCTTGACTGGTAGGGCGCCTCCTGCGGACCCTGTGCCAGCGCCACGCGGCGTCACTGGGATTCGTCTTTTATTCGCTAACCTTAGGACAGATGCAACCTGCTCTGAGGTGTGGGGAGTAACAACGACTTCCGGTCGATATCTTAATAATGATGAATCGTAGGATGCGCATATGAGGTCCTCCGGTCTAGCTGAAACGTTTTCTGAACCAGCTATGGACTCCAGCTCTTTCACAACAGCCTCAGTTACGGGTTCATAACTGGGCAAGGTCAATTGCTGTTCCTCTATTCGGTTTTAACAATGGCAAATAAACGCCACATACATATAACTTTTGGTTGCCGCACGGCTTCTATTGATCGCAAAAATTTAAATTGTCGGTAGTATTATTCGGTTGAAGAAAAAGGGACGTGGTAAAGATAGACTTAGAAAGTTATCTCAAGCAGACAGGAGTTTGGCACAGGTTTATTCGAAAACCAGAAACTGTTCATACCGCTGATGCCGCCAGAGTTGTAGGTATCGAGCTAAGTAGGGTAACGAAAAACTTGGTTTCTGAGGCAGATGGGGGTGGGTATGCAATGTTAATCATCCCTGGTGATAAAAGAGTTAACTTAAAGAAGGCAGCGGAGGCGTTGGGTGTCAAAAGAGTTCGCCTCGTGTCGTTTGATCAAGCGGAACAGATAAGTGGCTATCCTCCAGGTGGCACGCCCTCGGTTGGTCATAAAACGAAGATGAGGATGGTTCTTGACAAATCACTTTTAAGCTATGAAACAATTTATTGTGGCGGCGGGTCCAGAGACAAACTCCTCGAGTTAAGGACAAACGATGTAATAAGTCTGAATGAAGCTGTTGTTGCTGAAATCTCAGCTTGACATAACAACGTTTTACCCTTTAGCCTAAGTGTCTGGCAGCTACCTTCGCAGCGGCTTTTTTATAAGTTGCTTGGTTAACGCAGCATCCGCTTGAGTTTAATAAAGATATTTTTCCTGTTTTATGATGACAAATATGCTTATTGCTTATGTAACCTTCTGCTGGTCAAGTACTTCCTAATTTCTAAGATGATGAACAGGATAGAAGCGGCACCCATAGCTATTGCCCAGTCAGCAGGCTCCAGAAAGGTTACATTAAAAGCTCGATGCAATTGGGGAATAAGAAGCGCAATAAATGCTAAGGTGGCCGACAAAGCGATAGCCAGTAATAAGAATTTATTTGCCAAGAGCCCAACCTTAAATACCGGGTATTCTAACGAGCGACAACTTAGCGCGACCAATAGCTCACTAAGTATGATTGTTGTGAAAACTAACGTTTGAGCCTTTGTTAAGCCTCCGGTGCTTAGTCCATATATGAAGATTAGCGTAATTTTCAAGGTGTAGATTGTGGAGCATATAAGGAGGTATACCTTTACGTCTTTTGTAAAGACGCTTTCCTTGGGGTTCCGCGGAGGCTTCTGCATAATGTCGGGATCCGGCGGATCCACCCCTAGCGCTAGCGCTGGCGGACCATCGGTAGTCAAATTGATCCATAAAAGCTGTGTAGCAGTGAACGGAAGCGGCAAACCTAGAATGGAGGTCACTAGTGCTACGCCAATCTCCCCTAAGTTAAGTTCCAGAAGGTAGGTTAGATATTTCTTGATGTTGTCGAATATTCTGCGTCCCTCCCTTACGGCTGCAACTAGGGTGGCGAAGTTGTCGTCGGCTAGAACCATGTCAGAAGACTCCTTTGTCACATCTGTCCCCGTGATCCCCATAGAAACGCCTATGTCAGACCGTTTTAGGGCTGGAGCATCATTAACACCATCGCCAGTCATGGCCACTACGTATCCCTTCCTCTTCAAGGCATCAACGATTCTAACCTTATGTGCTGGTGACACCCTCGCATATACCACGACCCCCTCAACGACCCCCTCAAACTCCTCATCGCTCATTGTATCTAATTCGGCACCTGTTAGGACCCTACCTTTCTCGCTTCCCATCATCCCAAGCTCCTTCGCCACCATCATGGCGGTGAGCTTGTGATCCCCGGTGATCATGACGGTCTTGATGCCAGAGCGCTTACACAACTTGATAGCTTCCTTCGCTTCCTCACGGGGTGGGTCGATCATGCCAGCTATACCCAGAAAGATGAGGTCTTTTTCGATTTCTTCGTCTAGGTATGTTGGCATCTCATCCACCTGCTTATAGGCCATAGCCAGGTTTCGTAGGGCCTCTCCAGCCATGGCCTCATTAATCTTTAGGATCTCCTTCCTGTCCTCATCCGTAAGCTCGTCAACGCACCCATTTCTATAGATCCATCCGCATCGCTCCAGCACTACCTCTGGGGCTCCCTTCATGAAGGCAAGGGTTTTGTCATCCAGGGCCGTGTGAATCGTTGTCATGCGCTTCCTCTCCGAGGTGAACGGCACCTCTCCAACACGAGGGTATTTGCCCAACTCATCTTCTCTCATGCCCGCCTTGGCCGCTGCTACGATGAGGGCTCCTTCCGTGGCGTCCCCTCTTATGACCCATCTGTCCCCCTCCACACCTAACTTGGCGTCATTACAAAGCGCCGCAGCCCTAAGTAAAAGCATAAGCACAGCGTCGTCCTCTGGATTTATTTGATCCTTTCTAAGTTGGAAATCGCCTTTGGGCTCATAGCCAACTCCTGTGACATTTATCATCTCCTCATTCACGTATATTTTGCGCACGGTCATCTCACCTTTTGTCATAGTTCCGGTTTTGTCGGCGCATATAATAGACGCGCAACCCAGCGTCTCAACAGCGGGCAATCTCCTCACGATGGCGTTACGACGAGCCATCTCAAGCATGCCGATGGCTAGGGCTCCTGTTACAACCGCCGGCAGGGCTTCTGGAATGGCAGCAATAGCCAAACTGACGCCCCAAATGAGCATCTCTAGTATGCTGTGTCCTCTGATAAATCCGAGGAGGGCGACCACACCACAAACAACGAGACAGAGGGTTCCAAGCCACTTCCCTACATGCGCCATCCTCTTCTCCAGTGGGGTTTCCTCTTCCTCGGCTACTTGAACCATGGCGGCTATTTTCCCAAACTCTGACATCATGCCGGTTGCCGTAACTGCACCCCTTCCTCTTCCATAGGTCACGGTTGTTCCGCTGAACGCCATGTTAACCCTATCGGGAACAGGCGTTTCCCCGGGTAGAACCCGAACATTTTTCTCAACGGGCACGGATTCACCAGTCAGGGGGGCTTCATCCACCTTAAGGTTCACTGCCTCGATAAGTCTGATGTCGGCAGGTACCTTGTCACCCGTGTGAAGAATGACGACATCTCCAGGCACCAGTTCCCTAGCTGGCATCGTCTGCTCCTTGCCTTCACGTATCACCAGGGCCGTTGGCGCTGCCAGCTTCTTCAAAAGCTCCAATGCTCTCTCAGATCGGTACTCCTCAACAAACCCCAGTACTGCGCATGCCATCACAATAGCTAGAATAGTTATTGCATCAAGCACTTCACCCAATATCAAGGATAATACAGTGGCTACCAAGAGGATGATTATGATATAGCTCTTAAACTGCTCGAAAAAAAGAATCAGCGGCGACTTCCTCTTCTCCTTCCGCAGTTCATTTGGACCATACTCACTTAAGCGCCTTTTAGCCTCCTCCTCACTCAACCCTCCGGGACCTGTTTCCAGAACACGCATGGCTTCCTCCACTTCTAGAGTGTGCCACCCCACTTGACCCACTTCATGCACTGTTGTCAGCCCCACGATATGACATGTTCGAAACTTACATTTCTTTCTCAAAACAAAAGCATTTCGATAAGGACCACACCTGATGTTGAGATAAGGGCATTTTGGCCCATCGATATTCTTATATGAAAAGGAATCACAACGGTAGTTCTCTGCCTAGGTGGGAGTCATAATTCATCGAGAGGAGACCGTTTCCATAGATCAAGACCAATGCGTGTGTGGCATCTTTAACCCAACACGAGCAAACGACCTAATTAGTAAGTACGTATAACTTAGCCTTTTGACTTCCTACAAAATCAAAATATAAAACTTCAAAGATTATCTTAATAAGGAGTGATCAAATGAGGACTAAACTTCCGTATGGAAAAGATAAGAGTGTTGTCGTAGACATTCCCGACAAAAATGTCTATTTCATTATTGACAGGGGCGAAGCCCCGGCATTAAAGAACCTTAGAGATGATATCAGGAAATCCTTAAAAAATCCAATTGGCACACCTTCCCTCCAAGAAGTAGTGGGTCCTAAAGACAGGGTTGTTATCGTTGGTGACGATATCACCCGGCCGACGCCTCAAAGCCTCCTTATGCCAGTTTTGCTTAACGAATTAGATGCTGTTGGAGTTCTAAACAAAAACATTCAGGTTATTATTGCGCTTGGTACTCACCGTGAAATGAGCGATAGAGAGATCAGGGAAAAATATGGAAGTGAAGTTGTCGAACGCGTGCCAGTGCTAAACCATGACTATAAGGATCCTAAAAAATTAGTTGACATGGGCAAGACAGAGACAGGCATCCCAATCAGCGTTAATAAGGAGGTCTGTGACGCTGACTTTGTCATCGGCGTCGGTAACATTGTGCCCCACTGCTACTCCGGCTGGGGTGGAGGAGGGAAAATCATTCAACCCGGCGTTTGTGGAGAGGAAACCACTGCAATGACCCATGTCATGGCAGGTAAAGTTAGACCCATCAGCAAGCTCATCGGTAGATTAGACCATAAGGTGAAGGAAGAAATCGACGCAGTTGCATTAAAAGCTGGGCTCAAATTGATTGTGAATACAGTGCTAAATCGGGAGGACAAAATATCACATGTTGTGGTTGGTGATCCTGTTAAAGCGTTTAGGGAAGGGGTTAGAGCCGCTGAGAAGATATATTGCCCCGAGGTGCCGGGACCTGCCGACATATTGGTTGTTTCAAGCTATCCCGCGGACATTGACTATTGGCAAGCCGCCAAGCCACTTGACTACGCCAGCGTATCGGTTAAGGAGGGTGGAACCATAGTTCTTATAACACCTTGCCCAGATAGAATCTCTCCTACACATCCGATATTCAAGGAAAGAGCCACACTATCTTACGATGAAAATCTCAGAGCAATTGAAAATAAAGAGATAGACGACCTAATAGCTGGAGCCGGCATCCTTCTCCACGCACAAATACTAGAGCGCGCTGAAGTGCTCTGCTATTCCGATGGGCTTACAGAGGAAGACAAGGAGGCGTTGGGATTCAAGCACGCCAGCACCGTCGAAGAAGCAGTAAAAATGGCGTTCGAGAGTCAAGGGAAGGAGGCAAAAGTTGGCATCCTCAAATGCGGAGAAATACTGCCCGTGATAAAGCAAAAAATGTAAACTTCAAATATTAATATAGAAATGGATCATAAGGAACAGCATACGTCAAAATTGAATCATTGCCAACTAAGCTTCCATTTATTTTTTAGACACTTATTGGGTATTTCCCGTGTTTTCTTCCTGTTTTGACCATGGCTAAGCAATTTTCCAGCTTTGCGTCAGTATACCATGAATTGCTTGAGGTCAGGAAGTGTCCTCCGCCTGGAGAAGCCCTTCGTATACATTCTTTAGTTTCCTCCACCACTTCTTTTTTGCTTTTTCTGGCTAGGCTGTCCACAGCCACGTTGCCCATTAATACGAGTTTGTCTCCGTACTTTGTTTTAACTTCGCCGATGTACACGCCCGCAGATGGGTCAAGGGAGTGTAGACCGTCAACTATGTTCGCTAAATCGTCTAAGAGTGGGTTTATGTTCCCATCAGTGTGCTTAATGAATTTGAGTTCCTTCTTATGTGATGTCTCAACCTGCTTTTTCAGACATGGGAAAATGACTTCTCTGAAGTATTTCACGGGAACCATGGGTCCCTTCTTCTCGCAGTAGTCTCCTGTACTAATGATAAAGTCTACTCCCACGTCGGCGAGACGCTTTATTATTTCTAGATTGAATTTTGTTAGTTTGTCGATGGTTCTTTTAATGAGCTGAGGCTTTTCGTACATCCATCTTACAAAGTTTATGGGCGTAAGCATCTCCCATAAAAGTGCAAACGGGTCCCTTATCACTCCAGCTAGAGCCATCTCATCTCTAACAATTTTTTTCACATACTCTATAGCGAAGGTCCGTCCAGGAGCATGTACATCCGGAAATAGAAAACTCTCAAAATCTTCAGGAGTTTGGAATATACTGCGATAAGGAAACCATGTTTTGCATCGAGAGTCGTAGATTGAAACTCTTCCCCACTCATCAGTTATAGTTTCATCTGGATTCTTTACAGTTTTCCATCCATCTGGAGCAGATAGGTCGCATGTAATTACATCAAATTCAAGTTTTCCATAGCATTGTGCCTTAATTTCGACCTTGACTGCCTCCATTCTTCGGTCAGCTGAAACCGGGGTTTGCGGTGCTGCCTCACTAGTAAATGGTTTCCCAGTTAACGTTTCCATATGAGGGACATCGATCTCCAACTCCGTGATTGGGACGGCATCTGGCTCTTCGATTTGGAGAGCTTTTAACGCCCTTTCCCTTCTGTTCACGCGTAACCACCTCTTCTAATCAGCGCTTTAGCTATTTTAACGGCTTCAGCAGCGTTGCTACCGTAAGCATCAGCTCCAATTTCTTCGGCAAATTGTGGTGTTATTGGTCTGCCTCCGACCATGACTTTTATGCCTCCCCTTAAATTAACTTCTTTAAGTTTATCAATTACGGTCCTCATCTCGTTCATAGCGATGGTTAGGAGGCAAGACATTCCTAAGATATCGGGCTTCTCCCTCTTTACAGCGTCTACGAAGTTCTCAGGTGGGACATCGATTCCAAGGTCAACTATCCTGAAGCCTGCGGAAGAAAGCATGGCGATAACGATGTTTTTACCTATGTCATGTAAGTCTCCCTTAACAGTTCCAATAACTACCTTTCCAGCTGGTTTCTCTGCCGATTTCTCTAGATGAGGCTTTAATATGTTTGCAATTTCGCTAGCCAAAATTCCCGCCATAATTAACTCTGAAAGAAAATATTCTCCCTTTTCGTATCTCTCTCCCACCTCTTCTAGTCCCTTGCTCATAGCGTCCACCATGTCTATTGGATTAACTCCTGAACTCAACGCTTTGACAACAACATTTTTAATATCATCAACACCAGCAAGTTCTGAAACCATATTTTTAATGCCGTTTAAGGACTGTTGTATATCTATGCCCATTTATCTTCCTCACCACTTGTAACCTATTTTTTAGGTTTATAAAGTTTTTATCGCCCTAAGACCGACAAACTACGTTCGCGTGATGGGACATAAAAATCCATTAGTTGTAATTATGGAAGCGTTTACAAATCTCTACATAAAAAGGTTCAGCCTAACGCCTCTAACTCCATGCTTATGGTGTAAAACTGGAAAACTTTTTAACTCTTTGTTAAAACGGACAGAAAAATACGGGGAATATCCGGTAAGACTATAAAAATTAGAAGGATATGGGTGAGAGGAAATACGCAATTATAGCCCAAACAACACAAATAATGAAGTATGTGGGAACTATGTACTTGAAATGGTCACGTGGATTTGTTTGAGTGTACTGGTTTACCCAAATATCCCATGAGGTTGTTGGATCGAGGGCACTACGTGGAAAGACAATCCAGAGGTATTTCATAGGCACAACGCCACCTGAGATAAGTAATGCAATTAATGCCGCCCCCGTACCAACGGGTGCCCCTGGCCCTCTATAGTAACCTGCTAAGGAAGCAAGCAAAGCACCGAATATTGTCGCTGTGAGCTTATTGTAGGGGAGAATGTACTTAAAAATAGGACCAACCTGAGCGCTAACCTCTGGAAGCCTAGTTGCATATATTAATATTCCGCAGGAGATCCATAGTGCAGCTATAACTGCCAGTGCTGGAAAAGCATCAGTCCATGCCTTTAAGAACAAATCGATGTCATCACTAAGTTTCCTCTTAGCTGCAAAACGAGTTGAAAGAATGGCGTAGAGGGCTCCGCCCAGAAATGCGGGAATTACTGGCCAGTTGAAAATAAAAACTAATAGGACAGGAATAGCGGGTGAAATATATGAATATATAGGTGTTTTTTGAAAAGCTTTGCTAGCACCGCCAACAGTCACACTCGATGTCTTCTTTACATTAACTCGGACCAGAATTACAGCAGCCGTCACAGCAATTATTAACCCCACTACAAATTGAGTAAGTACGACTGGGTAAAGCTCTTTGTAGATTTCTATAGATATGTCCTTACCAAAGAAAACAGGGCCGTCGACGAAGAAGTAAGCCATATTATAATATATTCCTAAAGCTATAGGAAGGAGGTAAATCATGTTAGCGATGGCTGGAGGAATACCCACAGACATCAATATGGGGAGAACAATTACACCGATAGCTATGGCTGCACCTACACCATATATGACTGTGAATAATAGAGCCACGACTACAAGTGAGACTGCTCCCACGATCTCTGGTCTATCTCCTGCAAGTTCTACAGCGCTCCTGATGATACTCTCAGCTATCCCTGTTTTCACCAACACTTCACCTAAGAAAGCACCAAAAGCTATAATTACAATCGTACTTGCCCACGCCGTAGCGCCTGTTTGTATAGTATCTAAGATTTTGACAGCTGTCGGCAATGGAATCACTAGCCATGCGAGGGCCAGTAAAAGTATCACCAACACTGGACTCTGTTTATACTTTATCATAGATACTGCAGCTATTAAAAAAACTATTAACATCAATATACCAATTATCATATAAATCACCAATTGACGGATAACTAGTCTTATATTCAATACTATTTAAAATTTTCGCAGCGTAGGTTATATAATAAGCGAATTCGTATAGTAACTAAGAATAATCCGCGTTTCACGCTTAATGCTGGTGGCTGCATGTCTCATAGAGTCAGGATAGGGATTGATGTCGGCGGGACCTTCACCAAGGCTGTGGCCATAGATACAGATACTATGGAGATCATAGGGAAGTCGACCACGCTTACAACACATGATGCGCCTGAGGGTGTTGCAAGGGGGGTTATAATCGTTTTTCAGAAGATCTTGAGTGAACATGGTATACACCCTGATGACGTTGTATTCATCGCTCACAGTACAACACAAGCAACAAACGCCCTACTGGAAGGAGACGTATCGCCGGTAGGTGTTGTAGGTATGAGTAAGGGATTTCTAAGCAGGACCTTTGCTAAGCATCAAACTAGAATGGGTGATATTAAGCTCACACCTGGACGTTTTCTTAAAACAAACCACGTATTTATCGATAGTAGTAAGTTAAGCATCGATGAGGTGAAGACAGCCGTTCAACAGCTCATAAGTGAAGGCGCAAAAGCCATTGTTGCAAGCGAAGCCTTCGGAGTCGACTCAGTTGAAAATGAGTTGCTTGTTACTAGGGTCGCTAGTGAAATGAATGTTCCCGCAACTCCAAGCCATGAGGTAACTAAGCTATATGGGTTAACTGTTCGTACAAGGACTGCCGCTATAAACGCGAGTATACTGCCTAAAATGATTGAAACAGCTAATATGATCGAGGCTAGTGTAAGTGCAGCTGGAATAGCAGCCCCATTAATGGTTATGCGTGGTGATGGCGGTGTTATTAGCATTGAGGAAATGAGGAAGAGACCCATACTTACAACCCTCTCAGGCCCAGCTGCAAGCGTCGCAGGTGCCCTCATGTACCTAAAGGTGTCTGATGGAATATTCTTCGAGGTCGGTGGCACAAGTACAAATATAGGCGTGATAAAGAACGGCAGGCCTATGACCAAATACGTTGAGATAGGAGGCCATAGAACGTATCTTAACAGCCTAGATGTAAGGGTGCTCGGTGTTGCTGGTGGAAGCATGGTGAGGATCGAGGGTAAAGAGATAATGGATGTTGGTCCCCGCAGTGCACATATAGCTGGTTTGCAGTACTCGGCTTTCGCTTCTCAGGAAGATATCGTTGACCCGGAGGTAGTTTTCATAAGGCCAAAGCCAGGCGACCCTAGTGACTATATAGCTGTGAAAACGGCTAATGGAAGGATGTATGCTGTCACAAACACCTGCGCTGCTAATGCCCTCGGCGTTACAAAACCAGGGGACTATGCCTACGGGAACCCTGAAGCCGCGAGAAGGGCGATCTCCGCTCTTGCAGACTACTTAGGCTCAAGAGTTGAAGACGTTGCTGAAAAAATACTGACAATATCAGCCCGTAAGATAACGCAGGTCATAGATGCACTTGTAAAGGAGTATGCGTTAGACAGAGATCAAGTAGTTCTCGTGGGGGGTGGAGGAGGTGCTGCAGCACTCATACCTTTCACCTCACGTATGCTTAATCTCGATTATAGGATTTCGGAACACGCAGAGGTGATTTCATCCATAGGTGTTGCATTAGCCATGGTCAGGGATGTTGTTGAAAGAGTTGTTCCAAACCCAAAGCCAGAGGATATAGCTTTCATAAAAAGGGAGGCCTATGAAAAAGCCGTGAAGTCAGGAGCAGACTCTGGAAACGTGGAGGTCTTCATTGAGGTAGACTCGCAGAGATGCCGTATAAAAGCGATAGCTATAGGTACTGTAGAGATGAAGACGAGGGATTTACGTAAACAGGTAACTGTCGATGAAGCACAAGAGATAGCGGCGGAATCTATGCATATGGACCCAGAAAAAGTGTCACTTGTTGCCAGCACAGATATTTTACATGTTTTCACAACAACTATTACTGAACGAGTTGCAGGCTTCATAACTAGGAGCAGGACACCTATAAGAGTTGTTGATAATGCTGGCTTTATAAAACTACAGCGTAGCGATGGGAAAGTTGTTTCATCGGCACTAAAGAGTGCGTTATCGGAGCTTAAAAAGCTGTGGGAGGCGGAAACAAAATGCGCTGGTGATGCGTTGATCAGACCAGAAATATACGTCTTAGTGGGGGGACGTCTAACAGACCTCTCCGGAATGTCAATGTCTTCGTTTGAACACATTGAATCGATGGTTCGTTCAGAGCTAGAGGGAGTTAGGGATGAAGAGAGGATCATACTGATTGGTGTTAAAAGGTCATTGGGACGTAGCTAAAGTGGCGTATAGCTTGACCACGCAAATCTGTGAACTTGTTTCTCGGTTAATAACTGAGCTGGATGATGAAAGCTTCGGCTTAATACAACTTAGGAACGACCTAATACATAGAAGAATCCCGGAGGAGGTTAGACGTGACATCATACGCTTCGCCCTTAAAACAGGCGAACACATAGCTGATATTTTTTTATGCGAAGGTTCATCTGATCCATTAAAACTGATTCAGAGCCTAAAAATTAAGGTCAGAGAGGAAAGTCAGGGATATAGATTTGGATCCGTATACTTCTTTTCGGAATATGTCGGTAGGCCTCCAACAATTGTCATATATTCAAGGTCTATGGAGGAGCTCGCAACAATTATAGATGAACATGGTCTTTCCACCCTTCTAGGCATACGTGATCCAACACCTGTCTTTCTGGCACATGAAATGTTTCATCATTTAGAAAAAACGAAGATAGGTGATGTAGGGGGCATCTTCAGAGTTAGAACTTTCAGGCTGGGATCTTTAAAAATAACTTCGGGAATACATACCCTAAGTGATGTCGCTGCATATCACTTCGCAAAGAAACTGCTAATCCTCCATTTCCCACCAGCACTGCTTCCCTACTTAATACTTATGAAACACGAGGGGAAAGAGATTACAGAAGAAATTTTGGCATGGATCAATGAACAGAAATAATAGTTTCCGCTTCATCGAAAATGCTTCTCTGAAGTTATAGGTTGGCAGAACGCTGTTCTCTTGCTCACTTAATGGTGGAGATTATCGGATAATTAACAGGAAATATTATATCAATATCTCCTCAATTAAGATCGGAGATTGAATATGTTTAGGTTTGAGAGGGAGCAAAGGGTTTTCGACATAGCTGGCGTGAAGGTGGGTGGACAGCCCGGCGAATACCCCACAGTTTTGATTGGAAGCATCTTTTACGAAAAGCACAGGATTGTTTCTGACCCGTTGAGGGGCGAGTTTGATGTTGGTGTTGCCGAGTCTTTGATTAAGGAGCAGGAGGAGCTCTTTGACAAAACTGGAAACCCCTTTATACTTGACGTCGTCGGCTTAAAGTCAGAAGCCTTAATTAGGTACGTTGATTTTGTGTCGAAGGCCACTGAAGCTCCATTTTTGGTGGACGGACCATCAGCCGAGGTTCGGATGCCCGCCATGAAGCACGCCGTCGAGGTTGGACTAAAAGATAGGGCGATATACAACTCATTAGATTACCACGTTAAGCCTGAAGAAGTTTCCATGTTGAAGGAACTCAACGTGGAGTCCACAGTGCTCATGGCTTACAATCCCAGGAATGTCTGGCCCGAGGGGCGACTGGAAATCTTGAGGGGCTATGAAGGTCAAATGGGCTTGCTAGAAGCAGCGGAAAAAGCGGGCATAAGGAATCTTCTCGTTGACACGGCTGTGCTTGATGTGCCCAGCATAGGACACGCCGCCAAGGCAATCTACCTCGTAAAAAGTGAGCATGGACTGCCAACGGGTTGTGGGCCCTCAAACGCCATCGCGACATGGAAAAGGGTGAAGAAAGAATACAAGCCCTTTGGTTACCATGCTTGCCTCGCCGGCTCTGCCATCGTAAACATAATGACCTACGCCAACTTCATCCTTTATGGTCCAATCGAGTTCGCTGAAACTGTTTATCCCGCCTGCGCCATGACCGACGCCATCATAGCCTACACCGCCAGAAAACTGGGAATAAAACCTAAAGTAAGCAATCACCCCCTTTTCAAAATCTTTTAAAGAAGAGAATACGTGAGCATAAATTAGTTTCATCACCTTCTAAGGTTTATTTTAAGCTTTTTTTAACCCTTTGACGAGTTTCTCCATAAAGAATACAGATTTGAACATGAGAACTATAATATCCTACGTAAGAACATTGTTCTATAGTTCTTCATCCCCCTCCTATTTAAAGCAGCTCTTAGAATGGAAAATCTATTTAAACTCGGCTTTTATTCCGTCAGACTCAAATACAAAGATTATCAATTATTTATGAAAGGATTAAAAAATATACCAACGGAGTGAATAAGAATGGCAATTTTGGAGGAGCCAATAAAAGAGGTTTTGACTCTTAAAAACTACATCGGCGGAGAATGGGCTGAGTCAGAGGGGGAGATCATAGACGTTGTGAACCCGGCTACTTGTAAGGTCATAGCGAAGGTTCCTATCTCAACCAAGGATGAGATAAACATGGCTGTGGAGGCAGCTAAAGAGGCTTTCCCCGAGTGGAGAAGAACCCCTCCACTTGCCCGAGCGAGATGCCTCTTCAGGCTGAAGGAGCTGATGGAGGAACGCTTTGAGGAGCTGAGTAGGATCCAAACGATGGAGCATGGAAAGACCATCGACGAATCCCGTGGGGAGACAAGACGTGGAATCGAAATGGTCGAGGTTGCAACTGGAATCCCATCCTTGATGATGGGGTACAACCTCGAGGATGTTGCAGCAGGCATCGACGAATACGTTATCAGACAGCCGATAGGAGTTTTTGGAATAATACCCCCTTTTAACTTCCCATTCATGGTGCCCCTCTGGTTCGCGCCATACGCTGTCGCTACTGGCAACTGCATTGTTATAAAACCTTCAAGCGAAGATCCCATTAGTCAGGCAAAAGTAGTTGAGATGGTGGAAGAAGCTGGCTTTCCGCCAGGTGTGTGGAACGTAGTTAATGGGGGAAGAACGGTTGTGTCAGGCATGTTAGATCATCTAGACATCGAGGGAATATGCTTTGTTGGATCCACTCCCGTGGCAAGGGACATTATTTATAGGGGATGTGGTGAAACTGGCAAAAAAGTTATCGCCCAGGCTGGTGCAAAAAACTTTCTACTGGTAATGCCAGATGCCGACTTAGAAAGAACCATAGCGGCTTGCATGACGTCTTTCTATGGCAATACGGGGCAACGATGTCTATCCGGCGCCAACCTCGTCGTTGTCGGTGAAGGCCTTAAGGAGCATGAGTATGACGCGTTTTATAGGAAGGTTGTAGACGCGTTTATCGACGCAGCCTCTAGGATAAGGGTTGGCTACGGGCTCGATGAATCGGTTCAGATGGGTCCCCTGCGTGATAAAAGCAAAAAAGAGAGGGTCACGGGGTTTATAGAGACGGGCATAGAGGAGGGAGCGAGGCTAAGGCTCGACGGCAGAAACGTGAAACTCGTCGGGGACTGGCCCCACACATGCTTCCTTAATCCAACAGCTTTCGAGGACGTTACACCAGACATGACCATTGGCAAAGAAGAAATCTTCGGGCCCGTAGCAAGCATCATGAGGGCTAGAAGCTTCGGCGAAGCAATAGAAATGATCCATAGCAACCCTTATGGCAACGCGGCATCCATCTTTACTTCAAGCGGCAAATGGGCCCGAGAGTTCCAGTACGGAGTTCAATGTGGCAACATTGGCATCAACATCGGAATAGTTGCTCCGATGGCGTTCTTCCCATTCAGCGGAATGAAAGACTCCTTCTTTGGAACGCTGCACGGGCAAGGCCAAGAGGCAATCCGCTTCTTCACCGAAAGCAAGGTTGTTATCCAAAGGTGGTTCTAGGATGGAAGAGCCAACGACGGCTTCCGCCATCATCAGCTTCGCCGAGAAGCTTGAGGACGACTCCTCAGAATTCTATGAGGAACTAGCCGAGATGTACCTGCAAGACAGAGAGACGTTTTTAGCCTTTGCCGAAGAGGGAAAAAAGAACAAAGTGCTGTTAACGAGAACCTATCAGGAAACCATTACCGACGCCATCGAAGCATGTTTCTCATTTAGAGGCTTAAAGCTAAGCAATTACCTAGCCGAAATGACCTTGACAGAAGGCATGAGCTATTCAAATGCCTTAAAGATGGCCATAGAGCTTGAGGAGAAAGCCAGCAATTTTTATTCAGATGTAGCCGAGCAATCGAAATCTCTGCTTGCCACGATACCAAGGGCCTTCAGAAAAGTGGCTGAAAGAAGGAACGACCGCAAGCTCAAACTAAAATCACTCCTCTCCTCGATAAGCTGAAGCATTAAAACTGCGAAGGTTGACGATCGCCAAAGTCGTCAAGACCCGTCTAGTTCACTCTAAGATACATCAACGCCGTCGCGCGCGCATACGGAGGAAAAAGTATTGAGAAGGAAGGCGCTAATCATATGTTTAGATGGCTGTGGACCAGAATACATTCAAGGGAGCGACGTTCCAAACATAAGAAAGTTATGTAAAGACGGATACTACGTAGAAAGAGGCTACTCTATAGTTCCCACAGTCACCAACGTAAATAATGTTTCAGTGATCACAGGTGCATATCCAGAGGAACATGGAATAACAACAAATTTTCACTATGAAAGATCTTCTAGGCAAGAGATTTACATGGAGTCACCAGACTTCATAATAACAGAAACAATCTTTCAAATGGCTACTGAGCGGAAGCTTAAGTGTGCTCTACTCACCTCAAAGGACAAGCTATGTGCCCTACTGAGCAGAGGTGCTCAGGTCGCATTCTCAGCCGAATCCCCACCAGAGTGGATGGTGAGGAAGATTGGTCCACCTCCTCATATATACTCAATCGAGGTGAATGTTTGGCTTCTTAAAGCGGGGCAGGCGATTATTAAGGAATTGGATCCCGACCTCCTCTATTTAGCGACGACCGACTATGCTATGCACAAATACCGACCTGAGGACTCGGAGTCGAAGCAAAGTATGCAACTGATTGACCAATGCATCGGAGACCTTGCAAAATCGTTTGGCGATGCTGAAGAAACATTGCTTTGCATTACTGCTGATCATGGGATGTCTGACAAAATGAAGGCAGTCAATTTGGAAGCCATCCTTCGCGAGGCTGGCATAAAGACTAAGGTTCTTCCAACCGTGAAGGACAAGTACATGCTTCATCATAGCGGTTTGGGTGGTTCAGCTCATGTATATCTTGAGGACCAGGGGGACATGGGAAAAGCTAACGATATGATCCTTAACACTGAAGGTGTGGAGGAAGTTCTTGATCGAGGCAAGGCTGCGGAGAGGTATCATCTACACTACGATAGAACCGGTGATCTTTTCGTTTTAGGGAAAAAGGATTATGTCTTCGGATACGTAGAAGGCTTTGATTTTTTGGACGTGAAAATAAGGTCTCATGGGTCATTACACGAGCAAAAGGTTCCAATAATAGTTTATGGGGGAGATTCCTTTAAAAGAAACAAAATTACCGAGAACCGGGAGTTAGGTAATCTAGTCATCGAACATTTAGAATTGAAAAAATGAAAAAAATAACAACTTTCCAACTTGACGCTTTATACAGATCGCTAGCGCGCTAGGTAAAGAGAGAGAATGCCTAAACGTGAGATAAAAAGCGTCCCAACTTTACTAAAGCACAGTCACTGTCCTATCTGCGGAATGTCAATCGGTTTAGACAAAGTATTCTGCGGGAAGGAGTGTGGGGAGGAGTTTAATAAAGCTCCGACAAGGAGAAAGATAACTAACCTTGCCCTTGTCATCATTATGCTGGTAAGCTTTTCTTTACCGCTTCTTTATCAGTATAAACGACATGGGCGATAGACTTATCCGATGCTTCTTCAAAAACTTGAGTACAAATCCACAAAATCTAATAAGGTGGTTTCCTGACTAAAATTGATTTTGCATGGGTAATACCTCAATCCTCACGCGATAGCAGAGGACAGGCGTTCGTCAACGAAATAATAAAGTGGGTATCAGAATTAGAAGACCACTTGGATATGTTTTGGATTGAAGATCACCTTGTTCCAGTAATTGGAGATATTTCAGGAGATTTATTGGAAAATTGGACATTGACATGTTATTTGGCTGGATTATTCAAAAAAGCCAAATTTGGAAGTCACGTGTTATGCAACTCTTATAGGAATCCCGCCTTACTTGCAAAGATGGTTGCGACACTTAGTACCTTAACATATGGAAGATATGTTCTGGGTATCGGTGCAGGCTTGAAGGAAGATGAATATTATATGTACGGATACGATTTTCCAGCTCCAAGTGTAAGGATAAAACAGCTTGAGGAGGCTATTAGGATTATGAAAGATATGTGGACTAAGGAAACCGTAAGTTTTAACGGTAAATACCATCAAATTAAGAACGCATATTGCAACCCTAAACCGTACGGCAAAATTCCGATAATGATAGGAGGGGATGGGGAGAAGCTGATATTAAACCTGGTGGCGAGAGAAGCTGACTGGTGTAATATTAATATCAATGACATGGAAAGATACGAGAACAAGCTCAAAGTGCTTGAAGATCATTGCTCCAAGGTGGGAAGAGACTTTAATGAGATCAAGAAGGTAGGCAATATTAACATAGCAATCGCTAAGAGCGAAGCTAACCGCATCGTATCTCGATGCGACTGGCTTTCCAAGGCACTACGTCCAACAATGCGTCTTAAACAGACTTATATTAGCGGTAATCCCTCTCAGATCATAGAAGAAATAGATAAACGTGTACAACAACTTCGAGTTCAACAATTTGACATTAGTTTTTAGATTTTCCAAGTACGAATGGCGCGGAGTTATTCATCGAAAAGGTTATTCCTGAGTTACCTTTCTAAGGCTTCATGCAAAAAGCCTAACCGTAAGCGAATACCAACTCCTATCAGGCATGAATGTACCTCAGTTGGGCATCTTTAAAATTGCATAAAACTTATATAGAAATAATCGCTTAACTTTAATGAGGTTTTTTAGCGGTGATCGCCTATGTCTGAACGTAAAGTGAGTAGACGTAAATACATAGCTGTCGCGGGAGCAGCCACAGCAGCTGCGGTCTTAGGCGGGGCGGCATACTACCTCACACAGCGACCCGCGCCTACTCCGACGCCTACTCCGACGCCTACTCCGACGCCTACTCCGACGCCTACTCCGACGCCTACTCCGACGCCTACTCCGACGCCTACTCCGACGCCGATTAAGGGAGGAAAGTTAATTATCGGTACTATCGATCCGATCGATAGCTTTAGACCTGAACATGTGACCCTAATGGCTAATAGAGTATGGGCACTTACACTAGAAACCTTGGTAGCGCTACGTAGGGATATGACAATTGAACCATCTCTAGCTGAAAGATGGGAAGTCTCTCCTGATGGTAAAACATATACATTCTACTTAAGGAAAGGGGTCAAATTCCATGATGGAACACCATTTGACGCTTCAGCTGTAAAATTTGTCTTTGATGTGTATCGAGACTTAACGAAAAAGGGGAGATATGGTATGTCATGGGTTTACTGGCCTTTCCCTCTGGGTCCAGTTGAGAAAGATGCACTCGAGATCGTGGATCCGTACACCCTTAAATTCCATCTAGAATCTCCATCTGCTCCGTTCTTACACACGTTGTATCCTGGTTGGGGCCCACTTATATTTAGTCGAACAGCTTATCAGAAATTAGGCGAAGAATTCGGGGAGGGAGATAGAGGAGCTCCAGGAACTGGACCATGGATACTTAAGGAGTGGATCAGAGAAGAAAAATGTGTACTTGTAAAGAACAAAGATTTCTGGAACAAAGACCGAATACCCATATTGGATGAGATCGATATCCGTTTCTTCGGAGAATGGAGCAGTTGTAAAATGGCTTTAAAGACAGGGGAGATAGATATGATCTACGTCTACACCCCAATGCCAACGGACGTTAAAGAATTTGAGCAAATTCCTGAGGTAGAAACCCAAGTTGCCCAGGGAAGTACAATGAGAACCATTATACTTGGCACCAAGAAATGGCCTATGGGTGATAAATTGTTGAGGAAAGCTGTGGCATACTCTATTGATTACGATGGCATAATAGAACGTATTTATAAGGGAATTGGGCAAAGGCCTCTAAGCACAGTACATACTTGGATTAAGCCACACTACAAACCAGTATGGCAAATATATCAATATGATCCAAAAAAGGCAAAAGAATTGATGGCTAAAGCTGGTTACCCCGATGGATTCAGCGTAAAACTCTTCTACCCCTTCAGACATTACGGACCTTTGGAACCTGAAATGGCTGTAATGTGTGCAACTAGCATGGAAAAAGTAGGGATCAAATGCGAGATAATAGGTATGGAATGGGGCGCCTTTAAGGAGGCTAGATCAGCTCTAGCAGGTCATATGGCCGCAGCCGGATGGGGCGTGAATTATCCAGACGGTAGTGATCAAATACCCCAATACATACAAACAACGGGTTATTACGGAAGAATGGTACACTCCGATCAAACCATCAAAGAGTGGGGTGAACGTGTTGATGAACTGTGTCGTGAAGCGTTAGCTGAAATAGACCCCGAAAAACGGACTAAGATCTACCACGAATTACAAGATATACTGGCAGAGGAGTGTGTAGTAATACCATTTGCAGAGGTAGGTAGAGCCGCATTCGTCCGAAAGAACGTCAAGGACTATGAGATATTTCCTTCGTATAACCCAGTTGGTCCTGAAGACTTCACAAAGGTCTACAAAGTCGCCTAGAGTACGAAGGACACTATAGATGAGGATATGGAAATTCGTCCTAGCAAGATTGTTGCTAGGTTTGATCACCCTTTTTTTATTGTTAACGGTAATATTTTTCACTCTTCGTGTTATACCCGGGGACCCCGTAGACATAATGCTTGCAGAAGGAGCACCTGAATGGGTTAAAGAGAGACTAAGACATGAATGGGGATTAGATAAACCTATCTATATTCAATATATAGATTATCTGTACAATATTTTCGTTTCTCAAGATTTAGGAGTATCGAGATGGTCTAGTTTACCTGTTACAGACGAAATACTAACACGCTTTCCAACGACACTTGAACTAACTATAGCATCAATGTGCATCTCCGCAATTATAGGAATTCCATTGGGAATATTCTCGGCTGTAAGGAGAGATAAAGCAGCGGACCACTTAATAAGAATGAGCTCAATATTCATGTACTCGCTGCCAGTCTTCTTCGTAGGCACAGTCTTCCAAATGATTTTTGGCGTTAGTCTATATTTATTACCGATATATGGTCGCGTTGGAAAAGATGTAATAATAAGACGAATAACGGGTCTTAACATATTAGATGGCATTTTAACAGGAAATCTAGAGGGGTTATCAAGTAGCTTAATACACCTGATACTACCATCGATGACGTTGTCTCTCTTTTTGATATCTGTTCTTACGAGGATGACTAGAGCGAATATGATAGAGGTTCTTGGAGAGAGATACATAACTACAGCAAAGGCAAAAGGTCTACCACAGAGGGTAATTGTGTACAAACATGCTTTAAGAAACGCTATTATACCAATATTCACAGTCGGCATGTATTACTTTGCAAATTTACTTGGAGGCGCGGTAATCACAGAGAGTATTTTCTCGTTGCCAGGGATAGGTAGGCTCGTAGTAGATGCAGCACTGAGGCGTGATTACCCCGTAGTGCAAGGCTGCGCGATCTTTTACGCCTTAATAGTGGTGATAACTTCTATAATAATAGATATTGGTTACTCTATATTAAATCCGCAAGTGAGAATCTGAGGGAGAATGAAAAGTAATCTTGTAATTAAAAAAATACGTAAACTTATCACGAAATATTCAAAAGCGACTATAGCAAACTTGTCCATTGGAATTACGAGTATCCTTATCTTAATAATCTTTTCGTTATTTGCTGAATTCATAGCACCATACGATCCATACGCTATAAGCGAATATGTCTTAACACCTCCAAACGAAAAATATTTTATGGGTACAGATCAACTAGGTAGAGATGTATGGAGTAGAACTATTCATGGAACAAAATATTCCGTCTCGGTTGCTCTTACATCCGTTTTATTAGCAGCAGGTATCGGCACGGTATTGGCACTCATATCAGGGTATTTTGGTGGAAAGCTTGATCGTGCCCTCGTAATAGTAATGGACATAATATATTCCTTTCCTACTTTTATACTAGCGCTGTTAATCGCTGTTATGCTAGGTCCAGGGTTCTTGAATATCGCGATCGCTGTAGCCGCCGCAACTATCCCAGTAAATTTTCGAGTCGTAAGAAGTATTACACTAGTTATTAAAGAGAAAGCATTTATAGAGGGTGAAAGATCGATAGGAGCTGGTGACCTTTATATAATTTATCGCCACATATTTCCTAGATGCTTATCGTCGCTGGTGGTGTTAGTTTCCCTGGGTTTAGCCAACGCAATAATGTGGGTAGCAGCCCTAGGATTTCTAGGAGTAGGTTTACAACCTCCAACGCCTGAATGGGGCACGGACTTAAACTTTGCTCGTCGGGTGTTGACCATTGGTGTATGGTGGGCGTCAATTTCGCCTAGCGTTATGGTAATTTTAGCGGTATGGGGATTTAATTTAACTGGTGAAGGATTAAGGGAAGTGCTAGGCATTAGAGAGGAAACAAGACTATAAATTTAGGATGTAATGAATTTGACTACTAAAATCCCATTAGAAGTCTTGGGACTAAAGACGTACTATTTCACAAATAGAGGTTTATTGAAAGCTGTAGACGGAGTTACCTTTGAAGTAAAGCCGCGTGAAACGCTGGGGCTAGCAGGAGAGTCTGGATGTGGCAAGTCGACCACAGCTCTGTCAATTATGAGACTTGTACCCGCTCCTGGTAGAATAGTAGAGGGGAAAATACTTGTTAACGGAGGTGATATCGTTAAGAAGAGTGAACCAGAAATGAGAGAGATTAGGTGGGGAAGGATTGCAATGGTGTTCCAAGAAGCTATGAGTGCCCTTAACCCCGTGTTCAAGATAGAAGACCAGATCGCTGAGGCTATTATATATAAAGAGAAAGTTACTAAAGCAGAGGCCCTAGGAAGAGCCAGAACATTACTAGAATCAGTAGGTATTGGGATATCAAGGGGCAAAGATTACCCTCATGAGTTTAGTGGTGGAATGAGACAAAGAGCAATGATAGCCATGGCTTTAGCTTGTAATCCTGAAATATTGATTTTAGATGAACCATCAACAGCTTTGGACGTTATGGTGAATGCACAAATATTGGACCTCATAAAAAACATACAAAGGAAGTTAGACATATCGATATTAATGATAACACATGATCTTTCGATTATAGCTGAGGAGTGCGATAGAGTGGCTATCATGTACGCTGGCAAAATTGTAGAATTAGCGAATGTATTACCCCTCTTTGATCATGCGCTCCACCCTTACACTATGGCGCTCACTAAAGCCTTCCCAAGCATCAAGGGCCCCAAAACACGTTTAGAAGATATCCCTGGAAGCCCACCTCACCTAATCAATCCTCCAACCGGATGCGCCTTTCATCCTAGATGCCCATACGCCAGAGAGCTGTGTCGTTCAGAGATGCTGGAGCTTGTTGAGGTCAAGGAGAACCACCATGTGGCATGCCACCTCGCAGATAAATTCACCTAAATAGAGGTGATGAGAATAGAGAAGAATATATTGATTAAAGTAGAAGGCTTAAAGAAATGGTTCCCTGTTAGAAGCATGTTTTCACTCCTAAGACCGGAGCTATATGTAAAAGCGGTTAATGAAGTTACCTTCGATATAAGAAAAGGAGAGATCTTTGGTCTGGTGGGAGAAAGCGGGTGCGGGAAAACTACCATCGGTAGGTTAATATTGGGCCTCATTACCCCTTCGGATGGAAAAATATATTACGGAGAGGTTGATGTTTTTTTACAAAAAAGAAAGAAAGAATTAAAAAAATTACGCCGAGAAATGCAGATGATATATCAAGATCCATATGGTTCCTTAAATGATAGGATGAATATTTATGACATTATAGCTGAGCCCTTGAGGATTCACAAAATTACTAACGATAAAAAAGAAGAAAAGAGGAGAGTGTACAAAGCTCTAGAAGAAGTGAATTTAGTGCCACCCGAAGAATTCGCACCCAAATTCACAAAGGAATTGAGCGGCGGACAGGTTCAGAGAGTTGCAATAGCCAGAGCTTTAATATTACAGCCAAAGTTTATTGTGGCTGACGAGCCCGTAAGTATGCTAGATGTTTCCATAAGAGCCGGAATTCTGAATCTTCTGATAGATTTGAAAGAGAAACATGATTTGACGTACTTATTTATAACCCACGACTTCTCAGTAGCTCGATATGTTTGTAACCGTATTGCTGTCCTATATCTGGGAAGGATTGTAGAAATTGGCCCTGTCGAAGAGATAATTGGTAACCCTCTACATCCATACGCAAAAGCATTGGTATCTGTTGTCCCAGTTCCAAACCCAAGGCTGAAACGTGACCGTATATTGTTGAAAAAAGAGATTCCAGATCCTATTAATATTCCCCTTGGATGCGCCTTTCATCCTAGATGCCCATACGCCAGAGAGCTGTGTCGTTCAGAGATGCTGGAGCTTGTTGAGGTCAAGGAGAACCACCATGTGGCATGCCACCTCGCAGATAAATTCACCTAAATTCTGAAAAAATATTAAAGAAAAATAAGAAGGGGGTTTATATCATTCAAGAACGCCTAAATTTACTAGGATTTCGTGTATCTCTTTCTTCCTGTCATCTGTATCCAGCCTACCTCCAAGGGCGATTCTAATTCACAACATTTATCGGTTTTTTCCCTTTAGCTACACGGAGAATATTGACGCATATCCGTTTAGCTTCGTTTATTCCTACCTTTCGACAGCTCCCGGCAATATGTGGCGTTAAAACGACATTTTTTAAGCGGAGAAGGGGATTATCAATTGAAATTGGTTCCAGCTCGAAGACATCTAAACCTGCTCCGGCTATATCCCCTTTTTTCAAAGCTTGATATAATGCCTTTTCGTCAACTACTCCTCCTCGGCTGGTGTTGATGAGAAATGCGCTTTTTTCATCAATGACAACGCTCTAGCGCCGATCATTTTCTCTGTTTCTTTCGTTAGAGGTGTATGTAGCGAGACGAAATCTGCTTCTTGCAATAATTTCTGTAATGGAACGTGTTGAGTCTTCAGTTTCTGTTCATGAGATTTTGACAGTCTGTTTGTATCATAATATATAATCTTCATTCCAAGACATTTAGCTCGCTCAGCTAGCGCTACCCCTTTCTCCCCCATCCCAATAATACCTAGAATCTTTCCATAAAGTAGTTCTGGTGATAGATTCATCCAGTTAGCAGGGGGAATTCTTCTTTCCGAAGTAGGCTCAGGTTTGATAACTTGTTACGATATGCACCTGTTACAGTATAATGATGTGCTTGGAATAAGTTCTTAGAAAGCGCAAGCATCAACGTTAATACATGTTCGGCGATGCATATAGCTGAATCCATACGCATAGTGGCAACACGTATCCCTGCTTTTGTCGCGGCATCAACATCAATATAACGGTCGTATAATCTACCAGCTCTCTGAATAAATTTTAGTCTCTTCGCCGCTTCGATAATCTCTTTGTTTACACGTGCGTTAACCTGACCATGTACTAATGCATCAGCGTCTGTAATCAAATTCAGAAGTTCTTCTTGGGTGAAGCATTCTACTACTTCAAAAGTTTCGGGAGGTAGCATTTCGCGCACTACGGCTTCTTTTCCAAAGCCTAACCAATGACACCAGACAACCTTAAATTTCTTATCTTTAGGCTTATTCGTTTCACCAACTTTTTAAGCTTTTATTAGGTTTTCTTAACTAAGGCAATTGCCCGGAGTGGAGAACCTGAACCATCCTTAATTTTTAAGGGTAAGCCGATGAAGTAAGCTCCTGTTGATGGAACCTTATCAAGGTTAGTTAACCCTTCTACAAGGAAAACATTGTTTGCCAAAAGACGTTTATGTGCTGGGCATTCTTCGAGTGAGTCATATGCGTCAACTGCCGGGGCATCAGTTCCAACCAGCTTCACTTTTTTTTCTACAAGGTAATCAGCTGCTTCTACTGATAGACCAGGATAATTCGGCTTTGTGTAGAGTAAGGGGTGTCCAAAGTGAAATACAGCTATATCGCCGTCCGTTATTTTCCTATTCTTTTCTTCCCAAGCTTTTATGTCTCTTATGGATACCTTGTAATTGTCGGGTAGTCCAACCATATGGAAAACGCAACATCTACCAATATAGGACTCAAGCGGCAATTCGTGAATACTAAGAGCATCTTTTCTAAAAATTAAATGCGCCGGGGAATCGCTATGTGTGTAATGATGTTCATGTAGCAATAGTGTATAGGATGTGTAAGGGTCACCTAGTTTCATATGTCTACGAATTATGTGACCGAACGGCACATCTACTGGAAACCCTCCATCATCTTCTTCTGCCAATAATCGGGATAAGTCAACTACTGTGTAGTTTTTTAAAAGATCTTCCATTTTATCATCTACTCCTAAACACGCTTAAGTATGATCATTTCAGCTAACACTGTGCGATATAAATTTTACGTACAGCTCACAGCATTTTGCGATGAGCTTTAGCTTCTCCTTAACTGTGCTCCCTTTCCCTTCCTAATCCCTCAGTTCTGTAAACTGCCAATGTTTACCCAATCTCGATATCTTCAATATCTTTAAGTAATGCCACACGAAAGTTTTGCGGCGTTAATCTTATAAGTATAACTTTACTCTTAAATAAGTTTAATTTTAAATAAGAGGTGAGGCAGATGAAGGGGAATACTCAAAAATTAATCGAAAAACTAAGGGGGGTCCCAGCATCCGTAGTTTTCGATGCATTGACTATACCTGCCTACAACCTGGGTTATAGACCCGATAAGATCTTTATGTCAAATATAAGATCTCTCTTCGACCTAGATGAACCAATTATAGGGCCAGCTCTAACAATAAAGAATGAACTTTCAAGAGATAGACCAGCCCAGAAAGACTGGAATATTGGTTTTAAGGCAATAGATGAGGCTAATCCCGGCGATTTTGTGGTCATAGAGGGGAATGGAGATCCCAAGATAAGCTTGCTTGGCGATATAATGGCCTTAAGATGTAAGAAACGAGGAGTCAAAGGCGTCGTATTAGACGGTGGTTGCAGAGATGTCGCAACAATTAAGGAGTTGAAACTCCCCATTTTTGCAATGGGAACAGCCGTTATGGGTTCCTCTCATTATTTGAAAACAATCAGTTCCAACGTGCCAGTTAGATGCGGTGGACTACAGGTTAGCCCAAAAGATATAATCGTAGGTGACTCCGACGGAGTGGTTGTTATACCATATGATGTAGACATGTTTAAAGTTGCCGAAATCGTAGAGAAACTATTAAAAGAAGAAGAAAGGGCTCGCAAGTTATTAGAAGAGGGAAGACCTTTAGTCGAAGCTTATCTCCTCTGACTATTGCAAAAAATTATGCACCTTTCTCCCACATCACATAAAGCCCTCAAAAGACGTCGGGAAAAGGTTTTTTACAATAGCCATTGCCTCTAAAACAACTCGAAAAGCTTAAATAAGCATCACTCAAATAAGCATATTTCTTTGAAGTGATAGAAATGCCAACAATAAGTTCTGAAAGGTTAAGAAAAATCTGTACAACCGTTCTTAAAGCAGCAGGCGCACCCGATGAAATAGCTGAGCAAGTTACGGATTGTCTGGTGTCAGCAAACTTGTTAGGTGTTGATTCACATGGCGTTTTTCTGCTTCCAACCTACCTCGAAAGGATTAAGAAAGGATGGATCATACCAACTAACAAACCCAAGGTTATCAATGAAACCCCGACTACGGCTATCGTGGACGGAAATCACCAGTTTGGCTATGTTGTCGCACCTAAAGCTATGGAAATTGCCATCAAAAAAGCCAAGGAAAACGGGATTGCTGTTGTCACTATTAGAAAGGTTGACCATATAGGGCGTTTAGGTTACTACGCAATGATGGCAGCTAAGGAAAATATGATAGGATTTATAGCTTGCGATGCGGATCCACTTGTAGCACCCTACGGCGGAGTAGACAAGATTTTGGGAACAAACCCTTTTGCTATCGCCATTCCAGGAAAGGAATATCCATTTCTTCTAGATATTGCCACATCTATGCGTGCTGGCGGTTGGATAAAACAGAAGCTGCTAGCCGGTGAAAAGCTCCCGCCAGGATGGATGATTAACGAAAAGGGAGAGGTAGTTCTTGATGCATCTGAATATGCCAGCGGTGCCGCCAGACTGGTTACGTTCGGCGGTTATAAGGGATATGGCATCAGTGTAGCGGTTTCTCTCTTGACGGGTTGCTTAGCAGATATTGGTTGCGGTCTTTTCATTGATCAAACGAGAAAGCGATATTGGAATTCATCTTTAATTATTGTGATAGATATTGCCAAATTTGCTCCCATCGAGGAATTTAAAGAAAAAGCTGACTTTCTATTCAAGGGAATTAAGAATTCTAAGAAAGCTCCAGGAGTAGAAGAGATACTCATCCCCGGTGAACCCGAATGGAGAACTCAAAGGATAAGAAGCCGTGAGGGCATTCCTTTTAGTGATGGACATTGGAACTTTTTCGTCTCAGGGGTTAAAGAACAAATAGGAACAGACGTAGAAAAGATCGAATAGTGCTACCTGGGATGTGATCCGTATTGAATCTGATGGAGAATGTTATGGAGTTCAACGCTTTAGCCATTGAAACTGAAGACTTCAGAAATATACATTTTTTATTCTTATTTGAAGTGACAATACAGCCTTCTCCGCTATCCTCTCTGGCCTGGATTTAAAGAGTTCCACTAAAAATCAGAGTCCTTAAAGAAAACCTTTTTAATGCAATCAAATCGATGCACAAAAGAGGTAAATGGGAGGTCAATGTGTGGAAAAGATTGGTTTCATAGGTCTAGGTGTTATGGGCATGCTGATGGCGAAGAACCTGCTCAAGGCGGGCTACCCTGTGACGGTATGGAACAGAACGGCCTCAAAGATGAAGGAACCGGTGTCGCTAGGCGCCGTGGCGGCGAATTCGCCAAAGGAGGTGGCGGAGAAATCCGACGTTGTCATAATTATGGTGGGGGACTCACCAGATGTAGAGGCGGTGGTGCTGGGGCCCTCAGGAGTAATCGAAGGGGCCAAGCCGGGACTAATTGTCGTTGACATGAGTAGCATATCACCCGTCGCAACCCGCCGCATCGCTGAGGCCTTGGCAGAGAGGGGGGTCAAGATGCTGGATGCGCCGGTAAGTGGCGGAGATGTAGGAGCCCGAGAGGCGACCCTTTCTATAATGGTAGGTGGCCCAAAGGAAGCATATGAAAAGTGCTTACCAATATTTAAAGCCCTTGGAAAGCAGATCACCTACATGGGAGAAACCGGCTCTGGGCAGGCCACAAAGCTCTGCAACCAAGTTATATGCGCGCTACATATACAGGCCGTTTGTGAGGGTCTTATACTCGGTGCCAAGCTTGGCCTTGACTTGGAGCAGCTGCTCCAAGTCGTCACCGCGGGCTACGCCAACTCACGTATCCTTTCGCACCTTGGGCCAAAAATTGTCAGTAGAGACTTTAGGCCGGGCTTCAAGATGCGCCACCAGCTAAAGGACCTGAAAAACGCCCTCACCACCGCAGCTTCGCTGAAACTTCCGCTACCGTGCACCGCCCTAGTGGATCAGCTGTTCCGCTCGGTTGAAGCCATGGGGCTCGAAGAACAGGGCACACAGGCAGCGATACTGGTCATGGAGAAGCTTGCAGAGCAAAAGGCTGAATAAGGTCCCTTCAGAGCGCAGCATAGTTATAGTTTGCTTTAAATAAAGTGAGAAATACAATTTATTTTTCTTCTTGAAAGGAGACGTGAGGAGTTGGGTGTTAAAAAAGTTTTCTGGATAGCCAGAGACTACATGAAGTGCAGCGGCTGCAGAAGATGTGAGATTGTTTGTTCCCTTTTCCATGAGAAGAAGGTCTGGCCTGAAGCTTCGAGGATACGCGTGTTTATGCTGGTTCCTGGAGCGGAGATTCCTCACTTCTGCGCTCAATGCCACGACTATCCATGCGTTAAATCTTGTCCAGAAACGGCTCTATCAATAAGCAAAGAGACGGAAGCCGTCTTAGTTGATAAGGAAAAATGCACGGGTTGTGGATTGTGCATTAAAGCCTGTCCGGGCAGAATTCCACATCTACATCCAACCGAGAACTACGCCTTGATATGCAACTTGTGTGGAGGAGCCCCTCAATGCGTGAAAGTTTGCAACGAGGCTCAATTTGATGCCCTATGGATCGTTAACAAACCGGAAACTCACTCGTACAAACTCTACGCTAAAAGACCAGAAGAGGCGACACGCGACTTAGTCATCAACTTATACGGTGAGAAGGGTAAGGAGTTGATCTAAGATGCGTGGGTATGCTGGTAAGTTTTTGGAGATCGACCTTTACACAGACAAGATGAAGGACATAACATTTGATGAACGTGCCTTAAGGCAATATATTGGCGGAAGGGGCCTAGCCGCTGAGATACTGTGGGATCGACTCGGTGACCGGTGGGAGACCATAGATCCTCTTGGGCCGGAGAACATACTACTCCTTCTAACCGGACCCTTAACTGGTTTCTTCCCCGGAAGCAGAATATGCGTATCGGGAAAGTCTCCACAGAGTAATGGCATAGTGGGCTCAACAGTCGGTGGAGAGTTTTCAGTTGAACTAAAGTGCGCGGGATACGACGGTCTCGTCATCACTGGAAAAGCCGACAAGCCAGTTTACATATTTATCACGGATTCTAAAGCCGAGGTCAAGGATGCAAGCCACTTATGGGGTAAAGATGGAGAGGAAACCTTGAAGATCTTGACTAAGGAGGGAAGAGAGGAACTCGAAAAAAGGGCTCCACAACATGGGGAGTGGAAGGAGCCAGGCGCCCTCTACATAGGACCGGCAGGAGAAACCAGAACCAGAGTAGCTGCGGTGAACGCCTACTGGATGCACGGAGCGGGATACGGGGGCTACGGCGGGGTGATGGGATCCAAGAACCTCAAGGCAGTGGTTGCCAAGGGAACAGGACCTTTACCCGAGGTGGCGAACCTGAATAAGACGTTAACGCTGATGAATAGAATTTCACGGAAGAACGTGAAGAACACTGTGGTAACGAGGCAATGGGGAACAGGTTCTGCAGGTTACGATGTCGGCGCTCGACTTAGCTCAGAGCCTATCAGAAACTGGCAAGAGGAGTGGCATGACGAAAAGAGCTTCGGGGTGGACAAGTTCGAGGAGAGGGTCTGGATAAAACGCTACTGGAGTGCATCGGACTTCGGGTGCGCAACAGCCTGCCTTAAGCTCGCAACTCCCAAAACTGGTCCGTTTAAGGGGGCAATAACCGACAATCCCGACTACGAGAACCAAGCCTACGTGGGAACCAACCTAGGTATCTTCACTCCCGAGGAGAACGTCTACTTAATGGCGTTGATGGACGAATTGGGGCTCTGCGGGATACAAGGTGGAAACGTTCTGGGCTTCGCGGCCGAACTCTACCAAAGAGGTATCCTAACGAAGAAGGACCTAGGTGGCATCGAGCTCAAATGGGGAGACGCGGAGGCTTTCGCGGCTTTAATAAAGAAGATGGCTGCGAGGGAAGGTATAGGCAGTATACTCGCCGAGGGAACATACCGAGCAGCGCTGAGGATAAGCGAACTTAAGGGCGTCAACGTGGTGAAATACGCCGTTGTGGAGAAGGGCATGGCCATAGGCGCCCACGGTATAAGAAGTGGAAAGGACTATCCCGCAAGAATCTCATACGCTTGCTCCGTACAGGCCGGAGACCATACATCGATTGCCCATCCCATACTCACTCACGAAAATAGCGAGCTACGCTTAATACTCCACGACTCAGGGGTCTACTGCTGGTTCAACACCTTCGACGTACCCGAAGGTCTCGTATGGGGTCTTTTTGAGGCGGTTACAGGCTGGAAAGTTGGACCAGAAGAATGGTATGAAACTACCGCGCGTAGAATCCTTCACATTCAGAGGGCAGCCTTGTTGATAGGGGGGCCCGATCTGAAGTGGGACCCAAAAGTACATGACGACAACCCACCGAGGTTCTACGAGCCGTTACCCTCGGGACCCTACGCCGGTAGAACAGTAGATAAAGCTAAATTTGAGAAGGCGAAGAAGGAGTACTACGAAAGCGTAGGCTGGGACGAAAACGGAATACCGAAGTCAGAAGAACTGAAGCGTCTCGGCTTATCGGAAGTCGACAGAAAACTTGAGGAACTACGCTCCTAGACAAGTGAAGCGTTGTTTCCATTAAAGTATCGGCGAGAGTTAAAAGGCTACTGATGGTCGGTTCATGACTATTTTCTGTTAGTATGTAAGTTGGTGTTTCAGAAGAACTAATAGTTCCTGTGTTTGATCTGAGGAGACCAGTAGGTGTAGGCTTAACCGAGCTTATTTAAAAACCAGAAACCTTACTAAATATAGAATGAACGTGGGCCCAATCACTATCTTCGAAATTCTTAAATTGAGATGAGGACATAGGGATAATACTGAGCTAGAAATAAGTGAGGAAATGTTATGTCATCGTCGAAGGAAATAAAGGGAGGAGCTGTTCAACTAGGTAAGACTGAACCGCTGAAGCTCGCCGATTTCCCTGTCCTTCCTGGGATACTGGCCATGATGGGACCAGGTATAGTCTGGGCTTCGATGGCGCAGGGCAGCGGGGAGCTGATCTGGTGGCCGTATATGGCCGCTAAATATGGCGAAGCGTTCGTATGGTGGCTTTGGCCCGCATGCCTTCTCCAGTATTGGGTCAACCTCGAGCTGATTAGATACACCACCTTGACGGGCGAAGGTACGTTCGGAGGATTTGTTAGGTTCAACAAAGTATACGCATTTCTGATGTGGATCATGCTGTTCATTACCTTCATGTGGTTCGGGGGTTATGCCGCAGGTGCTGGAACCGCTTTGGCTCCGCTCACAAATTTCCCGCCTGGCTGGACCGTGAAGGACCAATCGCTCTTTTGGGCCTATCTAACCGTCCTTATCTTTTTGTTGGGGTTAACGCTATTCCCGATTATCTACAAAGGCATAGAGAAGTTCATGACTGTAATCACGATAATCTGCGTCGTAGGCCTAATCGCTGCTGTTACCCATGCTTTAGTCGTTCCGTACTGGCCCAAGTTCCTTGCTGCAGCGTTTAAGGTTCAAGGCTTCCCAGCCAAATGGGACCCCGCGGATGCGTCCACGTTCTTGACGTGTATCAGTTTTGCGGGGATGGGGGGTTTCTTCAACGTCATGTACAGTTATTGGACTAGGGACAAGCACGTCGGCATGGCCGCACACATAGGGCGGGTCACAAGCCCGATCACGGGCAAACCAGAAACCATTCCCGCGACGGGAGTCGCACCTCGTGATACACCGGAGAATCAACAGCGATACAAGCAATGGCTAAAGTTCCTATACGTGGACAATTCCATAGCGGTCTTCGTCAACATGCTCACCGTGACGTTCACGATGTTTCTGGGCTTCTCCATCCTGAACCCACGGGGGTTGGTGCCCTCAGGATGGAAGCTCGTAGCCGTACAGGGTGAATGGTTCGGCGCGCTCTGGGGCTACTGGGGGTATGCTCTCATGTGGATCGTTGCCGCTGCTTTCATAGGAGACACATGGCTCGGTGCCTGCGATTCCATAGCAAGGATGCATGCGGATTACCTATTCTCAAACTTCAAGCGGCTTAGAGTAAAGTCCTTTAGGTGGTGGTACTACCTCTGGGTGATAATCCTAACGCTCATCACAGGTACAACCATGCTTCTCGTACAGCCAGGCGAGTTATTACTTGCTGGTGGTGTGCTCAACTTCTTAGCGATGACCTTCTACTGCCCGGTCCTAATCTACCTGAACTACTACAAAATACCGAAGACAATAGCCAAATGGACAAGGCCCCACATGGCTTGGCTAGTAGTCGGCATCATCGTAACCATAGTATACGCAGCGCTCAGCGTCTGGTATCTCGGCGTGATCTTCAAGTTGATCAAATAAAAACAAAATCTCCCTATTTTTTCATTCATATCGTTTACGTTACATACTTACATTTTACCATCAAGAAGCGCTCAATAAATACAAACGCTACGATTCTACAGAGGATTGTTGTAGAAAAATGGATTAGACGTTTCAACTTGTCAACAAGAGTAAAAGATTCCCTCGAACCACTTCCCTTATGTTAAGCGAACAATTTCTTTGTCTCGGGCTTAGACAGAAGCCACAATATGACTACGCTAAATATCGTTGCTATAGGCACCGCAAACAACCCAATTATCGCGAAGGCCTTCATCACCCTGTATCTTTTCTTAAAAAATCCCCAACCCGTAGCAAAAAACAGAATCCCTAAAACAAGGTACATGGCCGTAGCAAATTCAGCGGCAAGAGATCCGAAGGCTGATGCAATAACGCCAGTGAAGGTGTACATGGAGGCGATCATGGTAATGCCCTCGACGAAGAACAAGACGTGCAGAAGTGGCACGCCTCCAACTTTAGTGGCCCCCGACATAACCCCGCTTAGTCTCCGCTAGCATGCATTTTTCTTCAAGTGTTTCCATGTACTATTTAACAATTTTGCAGTGCGGAAAACGCCGAAATGCTGGTTGATAGCAGAGTTCCTCCTAGAAGTAGCTTCGAGCTTACTGATTTAATTTTGGTGGAAGTTAGGCTATTCATGAGGAAAGCTAGCAAGAACCTACTATGATAGCAATTTGGCTTTACGATGTAAAAACAGTTTTTCTCCTGCCATGCATAAGCTGGAAATATGCCTGTAGAAACACTGAAATCATTTCAAAAATAATAATAGGATTAACAAGGCTCTACTAGTAAAAGGTGAGAATCTTGGGAATGACCATAACTGAAAAGATCCTTGCCAGAGCTTCTAATAAAAGGAAGGTATCCCCAGGAGACATTATTGTGGCGAAAATAGATATGGCAATGTGTAACGACATCGCGGCTCCCGATGTAATCTCAGCTTTTAGAGAGATAGCAGATAAAGTATGGGACCCTCAAAGGGTCGTTTTCATCATGGACCACTGTGTCCCAGCACACAACCTTTGGGCTGCAACCACAGCAAGGCTTATCAGAGAGTTCAAGAAGCAGCAAGGGATAATTTTCTATGAGATAGGCAGAGGCGGTATAGAACATCAGGTGATGCACGAAAAAGGGCATGTCAGACCAGGCGAGGTTATCGTTGGAACCGATTCACACACCTGTACATATGGTGCTCTTGGCGCTTTCTCAACTGGCATAGGGGCTACAGAGATGGCTGGGGTGCTTGCCACCGGAGAGCTTTGGTTTAAAGTTCCTGCATCAATTAAATTTAATCTAATAGGAAAATTGCCCGAGATCGTTGTAGGTAAAGACATATGGTTATACATTGCTAGCCAAATCGGAGCTGATGGAGCCTTGTATAAAGCAGTTGAATACACAGGTCCGGTTACAAAAGAGATGAGCCTAGATAGCAGACTTAGCATGTGCAATATGGCCGTTGAAATAAGCGCAAAAAACGGAGTTTTCGAGCCGGATGAAAAGGTGATCGAGTACGTGAGGCAAAGGACAAACAAGCAGTTTGAGACCGTAAGAAGCGATTCAGATACGGAATATGAAGAAATCTTCGAGTTCGATGTCTCCAACGTTGAGCCGCAAGTGGCTGTACCTTATTCCCCAGCAAACGCTAAACCAGTATCTGAGGTAGCGGGAGTTAAGATTGATCAAGCTTTTATAGGCTCATGTACGAACGGTAGAATGGAGGATTTAAGGATGGCAGCAAGAATTTTGGAGGGAGAAAAAGTGCACCCAGACGTTAGACTTATTGTTATACCAGCCTCCCATGAAATATATAGACAAGCAACAGCAGAGGGCATACTTGACGTATTTCTTAAGGCTGGAGCCGCCGTGTGTTATCCAAGCTGTGGGCCATGCGCTGGAATAGATAAGGGGGTCTTAGCGGCTGATGACGTCTGCATCTCATCAACAAACAGAAACTTCAAGGGTAGACAGGGGCACCCTGAATCTAAAACCTACCTGGCGAACGCCGCCACCGTAGCTGCCTCAGCCGTTAAGGGAGTTATTACAGATCCCAGATCACTAAAATCAGCCCCACGGCGGTAAATCTTTGCCAACGAAAACGTTTCTATCTTTCCAAAACTCCGAGCTTCCATTCGGAACATCAACAGCCTCAACCCCCAAAACTTGAAGGAAGTAAGGACTGAACCACGTGGAAAGTGAAGCGTTCTACTGTTACCGAGCCAAAAAATGCCGTCGTTTTAAAAGAGATAACCCATGCACCATCTCAGACGAGAGAGTTTGTCACATCCCCTTCTATCTATTCCTCACCGAGTTGTTAAAGACAGCATCATGAGGTGTGATGTATTAAAGGAGAAATAGGATGAGAAGGCGAAGAAACCCACAACGACCCTTCACCGCTGACGAAATATGGACAGCCGCCCTCCTAGTAGCTGAAGGCACAGCTACATGTACATCATCTACAAGACGTATAGGTAAAATACGATATAGAGAATGGTATCCAGCGATACAAATAAAAATGTGTGATAGAAAAGCGTTGGAACCAGCCGAAAGAGTCTTCTTCCCTGCAAAAATAAGAAAAAGCAAGACCAAAAAAATAATATGTCCACCCCACTTATTCCCGCCAGACGGAAAAGGGAGATGGGTACTACAAAAACAGCACACAAAGCACAAGAAGTTATAGACAGATTACGACCAATCCTAACAGAGGAATTCATAAGGACATGGGAACAAACCAAAAAAGAGTGCCCACTACCACCCAAACCACGAAAACCAAAAATGCCACGACCATAAACTTTTTGTTAGAGGCGAGATAGCTGATCCTAGAGCCTTTCTTTAGGAGGTGAAAGTATGTTCCAGAAAATACGTGGCAGAGTATGGAAATTTGGTGATGATGTGGATACTGATGTGATAATTCCGATGAGAGTTGTAACCTCCACATCGGATCCATACGAGTGGGCAAGACACATCATGGAGCCCCTCGATCCAGATTTTCATAAAAAAGTAGAAAAAGGAGACATTCTAGTCGCTGGGAGGAATTTTGGCTGCGGCTCTAGCCGAGAGCAAGCACCAACAGCTCTTAAATACGCGGGTATAGGAGCCGTTATCGCCGAATCTTTCGCCAGGATCTTCTTTAGGAATTCAATCAACGTCGGTTTGCCTGTGTTAGAGTGCAAAAACATATCTACAAAGATTAAGGAAGGGGACATTTTGGAAGTAGGTCTGGAAACCGGGAATATAAGAAATTTGACAACAGGAGAGACCCTAAAGGCAACGCCACTGCCAATTTTTGCTCTACAAATAATACACGATGGCGGATTAATTCCTTATTTAAAGAAGCGTACAAGTAAATATGCTAGATGCAGCTAAGTTTTTTAATTCTCCCCTCTCTATTTCCTTGCTCACATCTTACTGTTAGTACTACCAGATTTGTGATGTGGGGTCCATTAACTCTTAGATCATGAATAAACAACATCAAGAAAGTCATCAGCATATCGTGAACGACACAGAGAGCAGGAACGATGGTATAATTGTAATAGACGTGCTCTAAGCCGGTAAAGTCAACCGTGGAACCATAGTTTATATTTCTCCTGGGCCATATGCTACAAATCGGTTTAATTACTCCACGCTACTTAATCCGGCTATGCCCATTTTCTCAAGGGTTCTTCCCTGTCTCCAATAATCAACCTGGTTCGCTTCAGAAGCGAGATTAATTAATGCATCAATAATATTTCCGATTAATGCCATGGGAACCAGTCCATAACCAACCTCTTCCTCCACATACTATCTCGCAAGTTGCTAGGAGGTTTGATAAATCTATTAGGCTCGCAAATCTTAAAAGATTTAGAATGCTTATTTCATGCTGAGGCGGATTAAGTTTGAGTTGTCTATTTGATAAGGGAAAATTACCTAAGATAATATGTGCTGACCGCTTCTATATGGTTGATGAGGCTATAAAGAGTCTGGAAAGCGTGGGAGAAGTAATATGGGCAGACTGTAAAAGCGAGGATGAATTGATCAAAAAAGTTCGTGGCACTAGTGCCAAAGCGATAATTTCTGAGTACTTTAAGATAACCGATCGAGTGATGGAGGCTTCTCCAGTCCTTAAAGGCATTGTGGTTTACGGGGTTGGATACGACCACGTGGACGTGTATGCTGCTTCTGAGAGGGGGATATACGTAGCCAACACACGTGGTTCAAACGCGGAGTCGGTCGCGGAGCATGTCTTTGCCATCATGCTTATTCTATCGAGGAAACTGCTTCGAGCCGACGCCTTTGTTAGGAAGGGAGGATGGGTGAGTCGTGAAGAGGCAGGGTTGCCCCACGAATTGATATCACAGGACCTGTACGAAAAAATCTTGGGGATCGTTGGGTTGGGAGCCATAGGGTCCCGTGTGGCTAGAATAGCCCACGGCTTTAACATGCGTGTGCTAGCCAATGACCCCTATGTAAGCGTTGAGGCAGCGAAGGAGAGGGGAGCAGAGTTGGTTGGCCTTGAAAAGCTCCTCAAGGAGTCCGACTTCGTCACGCTGCACGTGGCTTTAACCGAAGAGACAAGAGGTATGATCAGCACGAGGGAACTAAACTTAATGAAGCCCACAGCCTATCTGATAAATGCATCAAGAGGCTTAGTTATTGACGAAGAAGCCCTAATCAGAGCGTTGAGGGAGAATAAGATTGCCGGAGCAGGGCTGGATGTTTTCACCAAGGAGCCAATCGACTTAGAGAATCCTTTACTAAAGTTTGATAATGTAGTTATTACGCCCCATTGTGCAGGCAACTCCGAAGAGGCGCTAAGGGCGACTTCTCTAATGGTTAGTGAAGAAGTGGTGAGAATCTTACGCGACCAAGTTCCTAAGAATCTTGTGAATAGATCACAGCTTTTGAAGAGAGGCCATCTAAGTTAGCCGTTTTTTCTAGAAAAAGTTGCTAATATATGCATAGATTAGAATGGTTGTCTAAAGTTTCTCCCCGCATACTTCGCTGTGTTACCTAATTCCTCTTCTATTCTAATCAGTTGATTGTATTGAGCGTTTCTCTCACTCCTGCAAGGCGCACCGGTCTTTATTTGCCCAGCGTTTAATCCAACGGTCACGTCTGCTAGCCATATGTCTTCTGTCTGTCCAGACCTTTCAGAGACTTGGACGCCGTAGCCGTTCCTAAAGGCGAGGTGGGCCGCGTCTAGGGCTTCGCTGAGGGTTCCAATCTGATTAACTTTTAGTAGGAGGGCGTTTGCAGCCCCCATTTCAATTCCCTCTTTCAATCGCTTGACATTCGTAACGAAGAGATCGTCGCCAACTATCTGAATCCGAAGCACCCTTGTAAGTTCGGCGAATCCCTCAAAATCCTCTTGCTCTAAAGGATCTTCAATTGATTGAACGGGGTACGTTGAAACCAAGTTCTTGTAAAAGTCCATAAGATCCTCCCTAGTCATCTCTTTCCCCATTAAGGTATACTTCGTTGTTTCCTTGTTATAGAGGTGACTGGCAGCAACATCCAATCCAAGCACAAACCTGTCTTCGTATCCGAGTTCCTCTATAGCCTTTAACTCCACATCGAAGGCCTCTCTAGGATCCTTCATTCCTGGAGGAGTGTACCCTCCTTCGTCTGCAACGTTTAAAGAGTGTCTACCCCATCTCTCGGCTAACATTTTTCCAAGCTCGTAGTAAACCTCCGCTCCGATTCTTACAGCCTCTGAGAAGGTCTTGGCTTCCACGGGCATCACGATGTGTTCCTGAAAATCCAGCTCGGTTGCAGCCAGTTTTCCCCCATTTATAAGGTTCAGAAATGGAACAGGTAGAATATGAGCGTGAGATCCGCCAATATATCGGTAGAGAGAGACTCCCAAGGTTTTGGCAGCTGCCTTTGCCACGGCTAGTGATACGCCAACGATCGCGTTAGCCCCAAGCTTTGATTTGTTTTCGGTTCCATCAAGCTCGATCATCAACTCATCGATTTCTCTTTGTTTTGTCACATCTCTTCCCTTTAATGCGGGAGCTATTATCTTGTTCACATTTTGAACTGCCTTGAGAACCCCCTTCCCTCGATATCTGTCTTCACAGTCCCTAAGTTCAAAGGCTTCATGTTCCCCTGTAGATCGTCCACTTGGAACATCCGCTCTTCCAAGAAATCCTCTATTCGTCCAAACATCGACTTCGACCGTTGGCTCTCCTCTACAATCAAGAATCTCCCTAGCCCTAACCTCCTTTATCTCAAACCGTTCCAATCCCAATCTAGCTCTAATCCCCTGCCCATAAGTTATGGTTAATCTCGTCTAAAATAATTATAAACTTTAGGGTTGAAGGGAACTATTCATCTAAGGAAAAACTATGTTGTAATTACTATTACATTAAGATCCATCACATTTGTTCCAGTTGGTCCTGTAATGATGGAATCTTTTAGTTCTTTTAATACGTAGGAAGAGTTGTGTCTTATCAGGTTTTCATGTATGTCTATGTCTTTTTCCTTCGCTCTCTCCCTTGTATAACCGTCAGCGATGCCTCCCGCTATATCCGTAGGTCCGTCCGTACCGTCTGTGTCCATTGAAACGATAACGATTTTCTCGCTTCCAGCAATCTTTAGGGAGAAGCCCAAGGCAAGTTCTTGACTCGGACCCCCTTCACCATGTTGTTCTGTGATTGTTACAGTTGTTTCTCCACCTATTATAAGAACGCAAGGGGGTTTAAGGGGTCTACCCTTCTTCTTCACTTCCTTTGCAATGCCAGCCAATACAATACCTGCTTCTCTGCTCTCCCCCTCTAAAACAGTGGACAAAATCATGGAGTTGAATCCCAATTCCTCAGCTCTTTTTTTCGCGGCTTCACATGCAATCTCATTATTTGCCAATATTATATTATGAACCTTTAAGCCCTTAAAGTCTTTAGGCTTTGGTGTCTCCAAACTTGGATCCGATAGCCCTCTCTCAAGGTATTTTCTCACAGAGTCAGGAATTCTTTCCCATAGGTAGTATCTTTTGAGAACATACACAGCATCCTCATATGTGGTTGTATCTGGGACGGTTGGACCCCAAGGGAGACCCGCAACTTCATCTATGACTATGAGATTAATTACTTCGGCGGGATGAATACACATAGCAAGTCTCCCGCCTTTTATAGCCGAAATGTGCTTTCTAACAGCATTTGTTTCATCTATTGTTGCTCCGCATTTTAGAAGAAGGTCCGTCACCCTCTTTTTGTCTTCTAAGCTTATGCTTTCAGCGGGTAGGGGCATTAAAGCAGATGCGCCACCTGTTATGGCGCAGAATACGATATCTCCTTCCTTCGCCTCTTTGGCTATATCCATGATCTCTCCTGCCCCCTCTAAACCTATTTCATCTGGTATCGGATGACTTGCCTCCCTAACCTTTATGTATTTTAACCTGCGCCTTTCGCTCCTCTTCACGTTTATGGCCCCTCTTCTGATTCTCTCTCCCAAAATCTCTTCTAACGCTTGCCCTATAGGAAAAGTAGCTTTTCCCGCGCCCACCACATATATGTTTCCTATCTTTGAGAGGTCATAGCTTAAGTCGCCGACAATCAATTTCCTGTCATCATCAATACGAACCATTTTCTTCACAGCCTTATAGGAATTCACCGCCCTTAAGGCATGTTCAGTCACATCCAGAGCAACTTCCCTTCCCTTTTTGTTGCCATGAGAAAGCAGTTCTTCCTTGTTTTTTATAATCATCAGGCCAGTCTCTCCAAATTATTGTCTCTAAATTGAAAGTGCCTTCTAATAAACTTAAATAATATCATAACTAAATTGCAATATTAAAAAGTTAAGAGATGAGCCAAAAAAGTGACTACTTTAGTAGATAAATTATATGATATAGTTAAAGAAGAGTTTTCGGCGATGAATCCTTCGAAATTTGAAGATGACATACTACTATCGAAAAACGTATAACTCTCTCTCCTTCTAGGCGCGTTAGCACAAGATTTAAGAATAATTTTGCGAACAAATAACGTGTTAGGTGATTGAACATGGTTAACTTAATAGATTTGAAGGGCAGAGACTTTGTAGCTCCAGAACTAGAATGGACAAGGGAGGAATACGATCTCCTCCTGAACCTGGCATTCGACTTCAAAAAGAGAGCTGCAAGGGGTGAAAGGCCAGAGCTTCTTAGAGGCAAGACCCTGTTCCAAATCCTTTACACGGGAACTTTGAGGACTAGGACCGGCTTAGCTGCTGCTATGACACAGTTGGGGGGTCACTCTGAGATCGTTCCACCGGGTGGGCATGGGGGAGAGGCTGTAAAGGATCTGATCAGATGCTTAAACACTTATGGGGATGGCATAGCCACTAGGGTTTTCGGTGAGCAATTTGGTTTTCACTATGGTAAGGGGAATGAATTGGTAAGAGAAATGGCCTATTGGGCTAACATTCCAGTAATTAGTATGGAGTGTGATATGTTCCATCCTCACGAGCCTTTAGAAGAATTGATGACCATACAGGATAGGTTGGGAACCCTGAAGAACTTGAAAGTTGTCTACAGCTGGGCTTACTCTCCATCTGTTTGGAAGCCGGTATCCGTTCCACAGAGCCTAATTCTAGCTTGGACAAAGTATGGGATGGAAGTCACGTTAGCGCATCCTGAAGGTTTTGACCTCGACCCGAGGATAATAGAGGAGTGTAAGAAGAATGCGGATGGATACGGAGGATCCTTTGAGATAACAAACGATATGGATGAGGCTGTTGAGGGTGCCGATCTTGTTCATGCAAAGGCTTACCACAGCCTAAAGCTGTGTCCACCAAACGTTCCTGTGTTCGATGAAGAAAAAATGAAGGAAGCCTTCAGCAAACATAAAGATTGGATAATGGATCCGAGGAAGCTTGACATGATGAGTACGAGAGGAATGTACATCCACTGCCTACCAGTTGACAGAGGCTATGAGGCTACAGACGAAGTGGTCGATGGACCGAGATCGGCTGTTTGGACAAATCAAGAGGAGAGAATACATGCAAAGAAAGCGATTCTAGTATCTGTGATGGGAATAACACCGCAATATTAAACTATTTTTTAAAAAATGAGAAATCTCTTCCCTTAAGTCGTTCAAGCTCACTCGGAATATTCATCGTGAATCTTTATAAATAAAGATTTTACTCAGAGAGACTTTCCGCTTTTCGCATGATATGGCCCCTCTTCTTTTTGGATCACTTTAACGTAAGTAAGTGGGTATGAAATCCTGCCTCTGAAACGAATACTCGAAGTTTGTGTAGACATCATATTTGCCCTCAAGGATGGCCTTTATGTCTTCCACGAAAACCAATTCCTCATCGGTTGGTATGACAAAGATTTTCACGTGCGAATCCGAAGCGCTGGTATCCACCTCTCCGTTCCTTCCAACGGCCCGCTCGTTTTTTTGAGGATCGATTTTTATGCCCATGAATTCAAGGCCTTCACAGATCTTTGCTCTGTGTAAGGGCGAATTCTCTCCCACGCCTGCTGTGAAGGCAATAGCGTCCACGCCACCCATAGCCGTGGAGTAAGCTCCAATGTATTTTTTGAGCCTATAACACTCGATCTCTATAGCCAATCGAGACCTCTGATCCCCTTCTTCCGCCGCCTTAATTATGTCCCGTCTATCGGTGTACTTGCCAGTGATCCCCAAGAGACCGCTCTTTTTGTTAAGGATATTGTCCATCTCCTCAGGGGTGATCTTCTCTAAACGCATTATGTAGAGGGGAATCGCGGGGTCGATGTCTCCACAACGGGTTCCCATAACAGCCCCCTCTAAGGGAGTGAAACCCATGCTGTGGTCAAAAGCCACTCCCCCTCTAACCGCAGTGACACTTACTCCATTTCCAATGTGAAGAGTAATTACGTTCACTTCTGACGGTCTCTTGCCTAAAAGAACTGCCGCTCTCCTAGAGACGTAGAGGTGCGATGTCCCATGGAATCCATATCTTCGGATGCCGTACTTTTCGTACCACTCATATGGTATAGTATATATGTAGACGTGCTTAGGCATCGTCGCTAAGAAGGCGGTGTCGAAGACGGCTATATGTGGGATCTCGGGCATCAGCCTCATAGCCGCCTTTATACCTAGAAGGTTTGGTGGATTGTGCAACGGAGCGAGGATGCAGCACTTTTCAATCACCTTTATGACCTCCTCATCTATGCGTACAGACTTAATGAAGTTCTCTCCACCATGAACTACGCGGTGACCGGCAGCGCTAATCTCAGAGACATCCGTGATCGTTCCATGATCTTGACTCGTTAGGAAATCAAGGATCAGTTTTATGGCAACGTCGTGAGTTGGGCACTCCCTTTTATAAATGACTTCCTTCTTGCCTGACACTTGATGATTGATGAACGAGCCCCTCACAGTGACTCTCTCTACGATCCCGCTGCACAACCTGTGTAGTGCGTTCACATCCCAAAGTGCATACTTAACCGAAGAGCTACCACAGTTTAAGGTAAGCGCTTTCATGATTTCACCCACCTTTCCAAGTTCCTGAACCCATTCTTTATACAGGAAGCTTCTTGAAAGGGTGAACCTTATTATAAGCGTTTCTCATAAGCGTTTCAAAGCGAAAATGGGAGGCGATTTTAGCTAATGCGGATGGACAGCAGGAGAAGTATTTTTCCCTTTAAGTAGCCTTATAGAGTCTCCAACTTCTGGACTGGTTATTACCTCAAAATTGTTGCTGCGTTTTTCCTTAACCTTTCAACGCCTCTGGATTTACTATTCTTCTAGGCTTTCGTCCTTTCAGAAAATCGACAACATTTTTTATTCCTTCGTTGAAGATTCTGTCCACAACATCTGTGACAGAGGCGATATGGGGAGTCAGGATCACGTTATCCAGTTTACGTAGCGGGCTGTCCTTTCTTAACGGCTCTTCCTCGAAGACGTCCAATCCGGCGCCCCGTATCGCCTTAGTCTCTAAACACTTAATGAGTGCCTTCTCCTCGATTATAGGTCCACGGGCGGTATTAACGAGAATGGCTGTTCTCTTCATCAGAGCTAATTCCTTTTCTCCTATCATGTGGTATGTTTGCTTAGTTAAAGGACAGTGAATAGACACTACATCGGATTTATTGAGCAATGTTCGGAGGTCAACCATTTCAACTCCGAAGATTTGAGCCCTCTCCGACGTAACAAAGGGGTCATACGCGAGCACCCTCATGTTAAAAGCGAGACGCCCCTTCAAGGCAACCCGGGCGCCTATTGCCCCCAAGCCGATTATGCCCAAAGTTTTCTCCCAAAGCTCAAACCCTGAAAAATCAGAAGCGTAGTAGGGAGTTTTCCTCCATTCACCAGCCCTCATCGACCTATCAGCTTGCACAATGCGCCTTGACAAGGCTAATATAAGTCCCCAAGTCATCTGCGCCACAGACTCCGCATTTATCTCCGCTATGTTACATACTATAACGCCCTTTTTTGTGGCAGCTTCGACATCTATATTTTCATAACCTACATTGAAGACCTGAATCATTTTCAACTTCTCTCCGGCATTGATAATCTTCCCTGTGACGGGCTCCACTTGGGGACTGATTAGAACATCGACATCTCTAATTTTCTCGATCCAGTCCGCTTCACTTCGTGGGATACAACGCTCCACCAAGGACAACTTTTCCAAACCCTTTATAATGATCTCCGCAGGTTCAGCTGGCCAAGGTAATAAAACTTTTTTCCTCAATAGAATACCACCAGGTCCTGATTTTATTAGAAGCAAATAAAATATATAATATTGGCGCCTATGCGAGGTCTTTGTCTTCGTCCAGGCTTTAGGGCTGATGGATCCTCTGGAGTTTCCTTCAAGTTTTGTGTTTTCAGCTTGGCTTAGTCTTGTTTTTCGATGGTTCTCCTCATCTTCACAAAGATAGGCAAAACGTTTATTTCCTATCCATTCTTTATTGAAATTGAATTTGGAGGACCTTGGTGGGTAAAAACGAGGCAAGAAGTCTAGCTGAGATGATACTTATAACTGATGTTGGTAGCACAACTACTAAAGCTCGTCTTTTTAAAAAAATTGGTAATGAGTATCGGTTTGTTGTAAGCGGTGAGGCGCCAACTACCGTTGAAGCTCCTTATGAAGATGTAACTTTGGGTGTTCGCAATGCGATAAGAGAAGTAGAAGAATTGACAGGCTATAGGCTATTAGTAGAAAATGCGATAAGAGGAGTAGATCTATATGCAACTACTAGCAGTGCTGGCGGCGGGTTGCAGATGCTAGTAGCAGGGGTGATACAAACTATGACCGCTGAAAGTGCTGAGCGAGCTGCCTTAGGGGCAGGCGCTATAGTGGTAGATACACTAGCTATCGATGACGGAAGGATGCCTCATGTAAAAATTGAAAGAATTCGTTCTTTAAGACCTGACATGATTTTGATTGCCGGAGGTACTGATGGCGGAACAATAACCAATGTTGTCAAAATGGCTGAATTAGTAAAAACTGCTGAACCCAAAGCGAGATTGGGTCTGGGTTTCAAGTTACCAATCATCTATGCGGGTAATATCGATGCTAGAGATAACATTGACAAACTTTTAAATGAAGACTTCGCTTTAAAGATAGTAGATAACATACGACCGCGGATGGAATTAGAGAGAACTGAGCCAGCTAGAAATGCTATTATGGATACTTTCATGGAGCATGTCATGTCGCATGCACCTGGGTACGATAAATTGATGAATTGGACGAGCATACCGATTATGCCAACCCCGGCGGCAGAAGGGAGAATGGTTCAAACTATTGCTAAGCTATACAATGCAAATGTTATAGGAGTTGGGCTTGGTGGTGCAACTACGAATGTATACTCGATTTTCGAAGGAAGATTTGTAAGAACAGTAAGTGCAAATCTCGGTATGAGCTATAGTATGTGTAATGTGCTGAAGGAGGCGGGAACAGAGAATATTATACGTTGGCTACCCTTTGAAATTAAGGAAATAGAATTACAGAATCTATTAGGAAATAAGATGATTCGACCAACAACTATTCCACAAAGCTTAAAAGAATTGATGATTGAGCATGCTGCAGCTAGAGAGGCGTTGAGGCTCGGCTTGGCTCATCATAAAAAATTAGCAAGAGGCTTGAGAGGCGTACAAGTCGTTCGAACAATAGGTGACATGTTTGAGCAAGATTCTGGGTTAAAAACCTATCTAGATATGATGAAAATTGATATCCTCGTTGGAACTGGCGGGTTACTATCCCGTGCGCCACGAAGAGCACAATCTGCGTTGATTTTGATCGACGGCTTTCAACCTGAAGGTGTGACTCAACTTTTTCAAGATAGTGTCTTTATGATGCCTCATTTAGGAATCTTATCCACCATACACCCTGAGATCGCTGGAGAAATTTTTGAAAAGGACTGCTTAGTTCGGCTAGGGACCTGCATTGCCCCTAGTGGTCAGGCTAGTAGAAAGGAAGAGTCAATCAGAGTGACAGCGAAGATGCCTGATGAAACTACTTTGACAGAAAAAGTTGCTTCGGGGGATATTAAAGTAATACCGTTAAAAGATAAGGAAATAGCTGATGTGGAAATATCAACATCTAAAGAATTTGATGTAGGGGGAGGCTTTGGGCGATCGATTAAGGTTCGTATTAGAGGTGGGGTGGTTGGATTAATAATTGACGCACGGGGAAGACCATTAATTTTGCCAGATAATGAGAATGAAAGAAGAAGAAAATTAGTAGAGTGGTTTACATCTATCAATGCGTATCCGAGGTAATTTATTTTGGAAATGACACATGCCTATACTCCAGGTCTGAAAGTGAAGGCATTCACCGTTTTAAGAAAAACTAGAAGGCTACCAACTCCAGGGGAAGTTTTGGTGCAAGAGGGCGACACTGTTTCCTGCGACACCATAGTAGCCAAAACTACTCTTCCCGGTGAAATTCAGATTGTCAATGTAGCCAGTGCTCTAGAAATTACCCCGGAGGAGACGGAGCGATGTATGCTAAAGAAGATAGGTGAAACGGTAGAAAAAGATGAAACTATAGCTCTAGTCAGATCTTTTTTTGGTCTTTTCAAAAAATTCTGTAGGTCACCGATGAGAGGAACAATAGAGCTTATTTCTAACACCACAGGTCAGGTAGCTATAAGAGGCCCTCCCATCCCCGTGCAAGTGAAGGCGTATATCACTGGTAAAGTAGTTAAAGTGCTACCTAGAGAAGGAGTTGTTATCGAAACTCCTGCTTCTTACATACAAGGAATCTTTGGCATAGGCGGAGAAACATACGGAGAATTAATGATTATTCCCGCTCCAAATGAGACGGTGACAGCAGATATGATAACACCAGAATGCAGTGGAAGGATCTTGGTAGGCGGAGCTTTAGTGACACCCGATGCTTTGAACAAAGCGGTGAAGGAGGGTGTAAAGGGAATGGTCGTCGGTGGAATAGATAGAAAAGATCTATGCACATTTATAGGTTATGATATTGGAGTAGCAATCACAGGTGAGGAAAACGTTGGACTAACGTTGATCATTACGGAAGGTTTTGGTAAGATGAAAATGTCAGATAGAATTTTTAAATTGTTAGAATCCTCCAACGGAAAACTAGCATCTATAAATGGCAAAACACAAATTAGAGCAGGAGTCATTAGACCTGAAATCATTGTTCCACATGGATTTGAATCAATTGATCGCGATATGCCGATAAAGGTTGATGACGTAAGCTATGGGATGACAGTTGGCACGCCTGTCAGAATAACTCGTGAGCCTCATTTTGGGAAAATAGGACACATTGCAAGTTTACCTGTGGAGCTCCAACGTATAGAAACTGAATCAAAAGTGAGAGTAGCAGTTGTAAAATTAGAAAATGGAACTCTCGTCACCGTTCCAAGAGCAAACATAGAGATAATTGAATAATGAACACGTAGCTATCTTGTATAACTAACTGCCCCATTTCATCGCAGAATCATATATCATATATAATATTAGTACACGAGTCTCCTTTGATCCGCTTGAATGTTCATTAATCTCTGTGATCGTAAAACTAGCGAAAAATTTTTAAATTGAATTTGATAGATACAACGATAATCGAAGTGAAAAAATGTTAGTAAAAGGTACCGCAGTCGATTTGGTGATCTTAGTGATTACAGCGATTGGAATTGCTTACTTCGGATGGAAAACAAAGAAGGGAAAAGAATATAGATTACGAACTTTCCCAGCAATCGAAGCCATAGATGAAATATGTGGTCGAGCCGCGGAGATGGGTAGACCCGTTCATTTTGCACCTGGAGATGTGGCATACCTCACGGGTATAAATGCGCCCATGACAATTGCTGCAATGAGCATACTTCGTTATACAGCTAGAAAGTGCGCTGAAAAGGGAGCCAGACTCATTGCCACTTGTGGTGGATATCAAGGTGCAGGATCGGATCTGATTCCTTTAATGCAAGATGTTGTACGGAGTGGTTACATGGAAGCAGGAAAAGCTGAGGAATACGATCCAAGCATAGTTCGTTTCATTTCTCCTGAACAACAGGCATATGTTGCGGGTACTATAGGTTTGTTTGCAAGAGAAAAGATTGCAGGAAACATTATGGTTGGAGCTTGGGCAGGCGCCCACCCAGCGGTAGCGGAGTATGGATTCCGGGTGGGAGCAATTCAAGTGGGTGGAACGGCCAGAGGAATGATAATGGGTCCACTCTCGGTCATGTGCCAATATATCCTAATTACGGATGAGCTTTATGCTGCTGGAGCTGCAATAAGCAAGGAGCCAGAGCAGATTGGCAGTCTGATGGTTGAGGAAGTTCTAAAGTACATTGCTGTTGGAATAACATTAGTAGGTGCGCTTCTGATAACCGTAGGGATACCCTTGATCAAGGATCTATTAGCTATGTAGGTAGGTGGTTGAATGGGAACTGGTGTGCAAGTTAGCTTGGCGCTACGCAGAAGCTTTCCTCTCCTTCTAGCATTTCTACTTACGATGTTATTGTTAATTGATTATTTCTTCGCCATACCTGAGGTTGGACCATTAAGTAAGACTGCTTTATCTTGGACATCTATTATAGCAGGTTTTGCCTTAATGCTAGGTGTGGTCGCGGTCTTAACATACCATGGAAGACAAATACAGCGAAGAAAGGCTGGTCAAAGGTTTTACAGTGCATGGACAATTATAATGTTCATTACCTTTGCGGCAATAGGTCTCGTCTTAACACCAAGTTCTACGGCTTACTCATTGTTATATATGTATGTCCTTGGATCCATCGTATCCACCGTGAATGGATTGGCTCTATTCTATTTCATATCGGCAGCTTACCGAGGATTAAGAGCAAAATCTTTAGTCGCTATAGTGGCGACACTTTCTGCATTCTTTGCTTTCCTAAACCAAGCACCTGTAGGACCCGCAATTTGGCCACCATTCGGAATGATCGGTACCTGGATCTGGGATGTTCCGGCCTTAGCTGGATCGCGTGGAATAGTAATAGTCGGTGGCTTGGGCCTAATTCTGCTAGGAATACGTGCGATAATTGGAAGAGAAAGAGGGTTCCTACGATGATGAAGCAAAAAGATGAAAAAAATATGTGGCAGAGGCTAGGAGATATAGACGTAAGAATCATCTGGGCTATCGCCATTGTTTGTCTTATCGTCCCTTTTCTAAGTCCGTTAGGAACACCAGTAATCGTTACTGAACCAACAAAGAGATTCGCTAAGACAATAGAAGACTTACCTAATGGCAGTGTTGTAGTCGCACAAGGGAGTGTTTCAGTAGCCTTTCTTGGTGAGGTTTTCCCAGCAATGATAGATACTTTTAGGCAGCTCATGAGCAAGGATCTAAAGATAGTGATAGTCTCGTTTGCGGAGGATGGCCCTATCACTGTGGGAAAGGCTCTTGATGTTGTTAAGCCAGAAGCACTTGGGAAAAAATACGGACGCGATTGGGTATGGTTTGGTTATATTGCGGGTCTGGAAGTTGGGATGGCATCCTTTGCTAAAGACCTTCGGATGCTAGCTAATGATTTTCATGGGACTCCTATCAAGGATATACCGCTCATGCAGGAAGTGAAAAATTATGAGGATGTGGACTTGGTGATAGACTTCAATGTCTTCCTGGACATGTGCGAATATTCTGTTCGTCAGTGGACAGTCACATATAAAAAGCCTTTATTAATAGCCACGATGAGCTCTAACATACCTGTTGTTATATCTTACTATCAGGCGAAGCAAGTTCTAGGCTATCTTAACGGTGTACGTGGAGCTGCCGAATACGAAGCGATCACTGGAGTCAAAGGGCTTGGAATGTCTTATTCGGACGCAACAGCCTTCGTGGTACTAGCTACCATTGCCTTCATGGTTATCGGAAACATCTCTTTGATAGGTAAGTCGGAAAGGAGGTTTAAATGATGGAACCTATTGAAATCGCTTTAGTTTGGGCTGCAGCAATATTGACCCTAAGCGCCCTAAGCTTTCTTTTCAAGGATAACCCCTTCTTCAAGTTTGCTGAGCATACGGCTGTTGGAGCTGGCGCTGCGCATTGGGTGGTTATGGGATACGGAATGATCAGAGACGGGGCCGTAAAACCATTAGTTCAAACAGGGCAGTTATGGCTAATAATTCCAATAATATTAGGCATACTCATGTTTGGAACATATACTAAGTGGCCTTGGCTTTCCCGATATCCTGTCGCATTCCTAGTCGGTTGTGGTTTAGGAGTAGCTATAAGATCAGCGATCGAAGCGCAATTCATTGGGCAGATTCGGGCTCTCGTTTTACCCTTCGTGACTGCAGATCCATTAAAAACAATTAACAACCTGATTATAGTGTTAGGCACAATTGCTGTTATTTCCTATTTCATCTTTGCCAGGGAACAAAAGGGACCCTTCGGTAAAGTAACAGAAGTTGGGCGCATAATAATGATGGTGTACTTCGGTGGTGCTTTCACTACTATCATGTTCATATACATATCTGTCATGCTTGAAAGGATCGCCTTTCTACTGTTCCAATGGCTCGGTCTAGGTTAAACCCATCCATTCCCCACTTTTTTATGTGTGGCTGACTTTACTTCACTAGCTTCCATTTTCATTAATACGAGGAAAATAAGTATAGTCTACTCATGCTGCTTATCATTTTCAGCTGTCTTTCCTCTTCAAGAATTCTTAGGTAAGATTTACAGAGGAGGCTTGCAACCAAGTAATGTTTCCGGTCACACCCTTCCTATGACATAATTTTAATCGTTATATGGGCCGTTGTGTTTGCAAAGTTTAAATATTTCTAAAGGTCACCTCAAGGGGAGGTTAGACAATTGTCTTTTGATGTGGTCATTAAAGATGGTAAGGTTATTGACGGGACTGGTAACCCGTGGTTCAAGGCAGATGTTGGAATTGAGGATGGAATAGTAACTGATGTTGGCAATTTACGTTCTGCAGCAGCGGAATTGACCATTAACGCAAGTGGTCTTGTAGTATGTCCTGGGTTTATAGATGTGCACACTCACTCAGATTTCACGTGGTTACTGAACCCCAAAGCTGATAGCTTTCTGAGGCAAGGGGTTACAACAGAGGTCATAGGGAATTGTGGTTTCAGCGTTGCGCCTGTTAGAGATGCTAAAAAAGAGTTAATGGTAAAAACTATTTTTGGATATAAGCCTGGGCTAGTCGAAATAGACTGGCATACCCTTGGCGAGTACCTAAACCGGCTAGAAAAAACAGGGCTTGCAAACAATGTTGCTCCACTTGTTGGGCACGGGACGATAAGGATAGCTGTTATGGGCTATGATAATCGATTGGCGACGAAGGAGGAGTTACAGGAAATGAAGATTTTAACTCATCAATCAATGAAGGACGGGGCATTAGGTATATCTTATGGGGGATATGCGCCATGTTCCTATGCGGATACCAATGAGCTCATAGAGTTATGTAAGGTCGTGGCTGCATATGGTGGAATTTTTGCAACGCATGTGAGGAGGACTGATCCAATAGAGGCATATAAAGAAGCAATAGAAATCGGAGAGAAGGCAGGTGTTCCGGTGCAGATATTACATCTCGCAGCTACAGGGTACAAGGATGTTCCTTCTGAAAAAGTCCTGGAATTAGTAGAATCAGCTAGAAAAAAGGACGTGGATGTCACCTGTGATATACACGGTTATCTTTGGGGAGTTGCTCCCCTAAGTTACTTGATTCCGTATTGGGTTCATGAGGGAGGAGTTAAAAAAATGTTAGAGAGACTAAGGGATTTAAACGTTCGAGAGAAGATAAAAAAGGAAATTAAAGAGGTAAAGCCAATTGACAGTATAACGTACATAATGAGGAATAGCCAATGGGACAAGATTAAGTTACATCGTAGCGAGAAAAGTAAGGGCCTTGTAGGTAAAACTTTCGCTGAGATTGCAAATCTACAAAACCTAGATCCGGTTGATGCCATGTTTGAATTCTTATTAACAGAAGGAGAAGACCTCAATAATGTTTACATACTCATAAAGAATTATCGGCAAGAAGATGTCAATAATGTGTTTAAACACAATACATCTATGATAGGGAGCGATGGTCTTGTCCTTGCTCCTTATGGGGACTTGAGCATGATTAAGTGGCATCCAAGGAGTTACGGTACTTTTCCTAGAATTTTTAGGAGATACGTTAGGGAAGAGAAGCTTTTGACAATCGAAGAGGCTATTAGGAAAATGACCTCATTCCCGGCGCAGAGGATAAAACTGAAAAATAGGGGATTAATAAAGGAGGGTATGATAGCCGACGTCGTCGTCTTCGATCCAGAGGAAATCGAAGATAGAGCGACTTATGAAGAGGAGGCCCAGTATCCAGTGGGTATTGAGTATATATTAGTGAACGGCACACTAGCTTTAGATAAGGGCGAATTTACAGGAAAACTTGCAGGAAAACCTTTACGGTTACGAGAGTTTATTTAGCAGTTCTCTTTTAATCCTCTCTATCAATCGTCGAAAATTTTTTTTAAAGGGCCAATACCGTAAAACAGGTTTGAGAAGATAGGTCTTTTGCTCTTTTGAACTCTCTCCTTTAATCTTTAATTTAGTTCTTTTTACCTTTTTCAATTCTTCAATTTTTTCTCTAATAAGATCAAGATTTTCTCTTTTACTAAATAATTCTGAGAGTTCATAACCAGGCACACCAACGATTTCTGTAATAGGCGCAAAATATAATAAAATTAGTTGACTGCCAACGAAGCTCATGGGCTTAAACGTCTCTAAAGCCATAATTACAGGATCTTCCATTCCATAATCAACAACAATTTTCGCAAACTTTTCAATCAGTTTTCTTTCATTTTCGCCATTCGATTTAAATGGTAATTCCATCTTAATTTCCCATATATTTAAGTTAATCGCTATTAAATAAGTTTTTTTGATGCTCTTCTACGGGTGTTCTTTTACTATTCAAATCCAGAGAATAAAAATTAAGCCAATTAGCGCTATTTTTAAATATAACCTATAACCGTTTTCTGTATACGTCTGGAGAGAGATTTTAATGTCTGTCCCTTGGAAGAAAGATTTCTGGGAAGTTAGTCTATACAATTTTGTTCCGGAAGTAACGTGCCCACGTCATCACGTCGATATTCACGATGTCACTCTCAGGGAAGGAGAAGAAACGGCAGGCGTAGTTATAGGCACGGAAGAAAAGGTTAAGATAGCCCAAGCCCTAGACGATCTTGGCATACCCAGATTTGAAATGTGGGCAGGATGGCCGGACCCACAATTTCCTTGGATTCCACCAGAGGACTTAGAAGCTCTAAAAGCAGTCGTAGCCCTTCGACTGAACGCAAAGGTTTTCGCAGGCTGCTCTGTAATTTTGAAGAAAAAAAGTATTGATTTAGCACTTAAACATGATGTGGATCACGTAATACTGCACGTTGATTATGGTCATCCCCTCACTCTATTGAAACAGAGAGAGTTTATGGAACCAAAACCCGGTAAGAGCACAGAAGAACTCAGAAGGTGGGTTTTAGAAACGGTGCCAGAATTGATATCCTATGCCAAAGATCACGGCCTTTACGTGATGTTTCATACGGGCAACCCTGTAATGGCGGATTGGAATATCATAAGTCAGCTATACAAGGTAGCTGCAGAAGCCCACCCGGACAGCATAGATATCGCGGACTCGAAGGGGGTCTGCCTGCCCGAAGCAATAGCCTATTTTGTGAAGAAGGTAAAGGAAATAGTAAGTATTCCCGTGGAGGTTCATCTTCATAATACTTGGGGGTTGGCGACGGCCAATGCCCTCGCTGCATATAGGGCAGGTGCAGAAGTTATACACGTTGGAGTTAACGGCATTGGAGGAGCAGGTAGAGGTATGGCCCCTCTTGAAGAGGTTGTAATGAACCTTCTTATCTTTTACGGCGTCGATCTTGGACTGAAGTATGAGAAGCTTTACGAGGTAAGTAAATTGATTGAACGACTCAGCAAGATACCTATCGGCGGAAACAAACCTATTGTTGGAGATAAGTTTTTCACTTACGAGCAAGGAGAGCCCTTTGTTGAGAAACAGTTCGGTGCAGAAGAGTCGATCCATCCAGAATTCATAGGACGGAAACCTCGTCTATTTTTAGGAAAACACAGCAATTCTGCCGCGATAGAAGTGAAGTTAAAAGAATATAAGAAAGAAGCGAGTCCGGAAGAGGTTAAGATTATACAGAAAAAGGTAAAAGATCTATCCTTTGAAAAGAAAAGAGCCATAACTGATAAAGAATTCGAAAAGATACTCAAAGAAGTCATCAGATAGCAACCAAACAAATTGATGTCATGGGTTTTTGATTCTACCACCTTTCTTTGCTTCTGCATCTGAAAGCCGAGGATAACTTTACCTTTCTGCGGATTAGCGTTAGGGCATTTTCTATGTATAACAAACTCGGTCTGGTGCCTTTAGAAAGCGTCCAGTGATAAAAACTAATATTTGTGATCATATAAATAATGACATATCATTCTTTATATGATCTCTCTAATTATTTCTTTAAACTCGTCCTTTGTTATTGCACGCTTTTTTCTTATACTATGTTCTCTTACTTTTAAAACTATTTTTTCTATCTGGTCTGTAGTTGCTGAAACACCTACTTCTTTCAATTTCATTTCTACAGCAGCCGCATCACTCCACTTGGACAAAATAATTTTTAATTTTTGACCTACAAAATCAGGAACATATGGAACGCCAGAAGCCAGTTCTCCTTTTTCAATGAACGTTTTTAGTGAGCTTGCTTGCTCGTAAAGGAACCCGCCTTCTCCTGAAACAGGTTTATTGAAGCCTATAGATTGTCCGCTTAGTTCTTCGACAAGTTTACACAAACCATAGAGCTTCTCAAACTTAAGTTTAAGGTTAACCCCATAAAGTACACGGAGGCTTATTGCAACTTCTTCAAAACTGGGGTTACCGCATCGGTAGCCGAGCCCGTTTACGCTGGTGTGGATCACCTCCGCTCCGGCGCGGTAAGCGGCAATAGCGTTCGACACCCCTAAACCGTAGTCGTTGTGGCAGTGAATCTCTAATGGGTTCTTAATCTCCTTTTTAATCTTTTTGACCAAGTATGCTATAGCTTCTGGTGTGGTTACTCCAAAGGAATCCACCAGGGTGACGGAGTCTGCATGGCCTTCCTCAACTGCAGCCTTCATCAAGCGGATAAGGAATCCCAGGTCCGCCCTGGTTGAGTCGGGAAAGAATGAGATGACGTACATCCCATGATCCTTTGCAGATGATATGGCCTCTACGTACCTTTCTACCGCCCAGTCTCTTGTTTTATTCCAGACTTTTTCGAGCATTATATCACTGCTGGGTACGTTTCCTATCAACACGTGAGAAACGTCACATTTAAGAGCTAGATCAAGCCCCATTTTCGCTTGGTCTTCCATAGCTCCGTAAGCTGCGAAAACTTTAGCTCTTAAGCCTAAATCCATGATGGCTTTTATTGCTTCAGCACTATCTTTTGGTGGGGCAATGAATAGCCCAAGCTCTATTCGAGGTATACCTACCTCATCTAAAGCTTGAGCTATTTTGATCTTCTCTTCTTTTCCGAAAACAACACCTGATGACTCTTCTCCATCTCTTAATGTGGTATCGTGAAGTTCTACATGCCTTAATGTCTCGGGTCTAAGAACACTGTCTATAAAATTATATGGGCTTACACACCATTTTTCAGTTTTATTAGTTTGCATAGTTGCAATCTCCTATTTTATTTTATTATTCCGAGCTATTAACCCTTTGTTAATTATCACGAGCACTCTAGGCTCATTAACCTTTCGTCAAGAGTGAGAAACCTATATATTTGGAAAATTGCAAGTTTAAGTAGCGAGGCTAAGGGAGGATACAAATGAAGAAACTAATTAATGATCCTCTTAAGGTTACTGATGAAATGGTGGAAGGATTCATTGCGGCTTTTCCTCAATACGTTAGAAAATTGGGTGAAGTTAACGTCGTCGTTAGAAGGGATGCGCCTGTGTCTGGAAAAGTCGGTATTGTCGCTGGAGGTGGAAGTGGGCATGAACCATTTTGGCTAGGTTATGTTGGGAGGGGAATGTTAGACGCTGCTGTTGTAGGGCCCATCTTCTCCTCTCCAACACCGAATCAGGCTTATGAAGCAACGAAGGCCGTAGACGGTGGGGCGGGTGTTTTGTATATATTGGGTAACTACTCTGGTGATAAGATGAACTTTGGTATGGGTGCGGAGATGGCTAGAGCCAATGGAACAATCGTTGACATAGTCCAAGTAACCGACGATGTAGCCTCAGCACCTAGAGATCGTATAAACGATCGAAGAGGAATAGCAGGAAATATACTTGTCTTTAAGATCGCAGGGGCAAAGGCGGAAGAAATGGCCGAGCTTGAAGAAGTTAAGGCAGTTGCTGAAAATGTTAATGCTAACCTTAGGACGATGGGCATAGCCCTCTCACCTTGCACCATACCAGCCGTTAGAAAACCGCATTTCACTCTCGAAGAAGACGAGATGGAATTAGGTATGGGAATTCACGGTGAACCCGGCATAGAAAGGACGAAGCTGAGACCAGCTGACGAGGTTACAGAATTGTTAGTCGCTAAGATCATAAAGGATCTACCTTTTAGCAAAGGTGATGAAGCGGCTGTTATGGTAAACGGTTTGGGGGCTACACCGTTAATAGAGCTTCTAATCGTCTACCGAAAGTTAAACCACGTTCTAAAGGACTTTGGGGTTAAGATTTTCAGGTCTTATATCGGTAACTACTGTACATCGCTTGAGATGGCCGGTTGCTCCATAACATTACTTAGATTGGACGAGGAACTAAAAAGGTTCCTAGACGCCCCAGCTTCAGCACCATACTTTACTCAGAGATAATCTATTGGTTAAGTGAACACCCGTGAGTCAAGTTATCAGAAGAGAAGATGTAATAAAGGTATTGGAAGACATAGCAAGTACGATCGAGAAAAACAAAGACTACCTGACCGAACTGGACTCAGCTATAGGTGACGGCGACCACGGAATAAACCTCAATCGAGGCTTTACAGAAGTTCGTCGTAAATTGGATGAACTTAAAGAGAATGAAGATATTGGTGCGATCCTAAAAATTGTGGGCTCGACCTTAATTTCTTCAGTGGGTGGATCTGTAGGATTCCTTTACGGAACCGCGTTTACAAGAGCCGGAAAAGCCGTTGAAAATAAACGTCAAATCGACATAAAGGATCTTGCAAAATTGTTCGATGCAGCTGAAAAAGGCATTATGGACGTTGGAGGTGCAAGGCTTGGAGATAAAACAATGCTTGATGCAATTCACCCAGCAGTAGAAGCCCTTAAGGAAGCTGCAAACAAAAATTTGACTTTGATCGAAGCTCTTGAAAAAAGTGTAAAAGCAGCAGAGCATGGAGTGAAAAGAACCGTAGAGATGACCGCCAAAAAAGGGCGCTCAATGTATTTAGGTGAACGTTCTCGCGGTCACCAAGATGTCGGTGCGACTTCTTTTTACTTGATCATCAGGTCTTCCCTAGAAACTCTCAAGGGAAAATATCAGCATTTAGGTAAGGTACAATTACACAGTTGAAACAGCTTAATGGCGCAGGATTAGGCTGTGATGAGCGGTGCCAATGAATATACCAAGAGTGTGAATGTCTCCGATAAACCTGATATGCCTTTAAACATATAATTTAGACATAAATCTGTCTTCGGTATGTTCATTTTCAACACTTTTTCAATAATGTAAGGCGCCGAGTCGGTCCCTAGCGGCAATAAAGCCAAGCAAGGCGAGAAGCATAACGTGCTTCATCCAACGATTCTCCCGCATGGGTGGTAAGGTGCTTCTTGCATAGGCAGGCTTAGCAAGCTTAACAAAAACTTTTTAAGAAGTCAAAAAGACAGAAACTCCAAAAGGAGAGTCAAGAATGACTTTACAACATGAAGTTTTAAAGGAAGCATTTAATGAGTTAATTGGTATCGTAGGTCCAGAAAGAGTCTCAGACAATGTCTATTTTACTCATTGCTATCCTAGTGAGCTGCTAATTCGATATGGAGTAGAGCTTATTCGTCCACCAGACATTGTTATTAGTCCAAGAACAACCAAGGAGGTATCGGAGGTAGTAAAAGTAGCTAATAAATATAAGCTACCTATAGTAGCTGCTGGTGCCCAGCTTGCCCTCGCAGGAGGGGTTGTTCCAATTAAAGGAGGAATAATGGTAGACACGAGAGGTATGGATCGCGTAATCGAAATAGATAAGGAGAATCTGCTGGCAATTGTACAGCCAGGAATAACTGTTGAAAAACTTAATGCTAGATTAGAAAAAGTTGGTTTATTTTATACTGACATGCCTGGAAGTTGGACTATAAGTACTATAGGTGGTAGAGTTTCCACGAATGGATGCGGAGTTTATGCACCAAAGTATGGACGGCCAATCGAACAGGTCGTTTCATTGGAAGTAGTGTTGCCTACAGGAGAGGTAGTCAGAACGGGTCCAAGAAAGCTATATGACTCTAACGCGGGGTATGATATAATGCACTTATTCTTGGGTGATGAGGGGACGCTTGGTATTATAACCGAATTAACATTAAGAGTATACCCAGTACCGGAGTACCGTCGAAGAGAAGCATGGATGTTTCCATCGCATACTATTCTATTAAAGGCTATTAGAAAATTTTTGACAATCGGTAGTGTTCCTGAGATGTTGTTAGCTCATGATGGCTTAGGATGGACCTCATATGTTTGGAATTTCTATCAAGACTACTTAAAAGAGCCCTTGCCTGAAATCCCACCATACGCTGGAATGCTATTAATAGGGTGTGGAGGAAAGAAGGAGTTTGTAGAAACACAGATGAAACTGTGCGGTGAGATTATGGAAGAATTTAATGGAAAGCGACTGCCTGAAGATCTCACAGAGAAATGGTGGACCGCTAGACTCGGTAAGCCCTATAATCCGTGGCAAACGGTAACATGGGACGCTGAGAAGAAGTACAGAACTCTTCTTATGCCTCCATGTCATGTCCCCATTAGCAAAGCTGAAGAGTTTGTTAATTCGTATAGAGAGTTAGCAAAGAAATATAGACTTTCTATGTGGGGGTTGCAAACATGGATTGAAGGACCGAATATACATCCATGTACTATCCATCCTGCTGTACTATATGATTATAGAAAAGAAGATGAGCGAGAGCGAGCAAGGATGTTCAAAGATGAAATAACACGTATAGCAATAAACCTTGGTGGAGGCATTGGTGGCATGTTTGCTCCAGGTTTGCTTTATGTATCTTACATTAAAGACGAATTTGAACCAAACGCGCTTAAGTTAATGAAAAAGATTAAGCAGTTAATTGATCCAAACAATATTATGAACCCAGGGAAAAAATTCCAAACTTGTCCAGCGCGCTAAGGTGAAGAGAAATGCTTGAAAAATACGTAGATTACGTACTGATGTGTAGCGGTTGTGCCTACTGTCTTTCAATGTGCTCTACTTTTGACAAATTTAAATTGGAGCCCTACGGTGCACGTGGCTTAATGACCATTGCCAGACTCATCTTAGAAGGAAAGTTGGACCTCACAATTATTCCACCAGATGTCATATATACTTGTCCTAATTGTGGCTATTGTGACACAAGATGTAGAGGAGAGAATACTGATGTTCTTGAGGCTCTTAGAGCCGACCTCGTGAAAAAAAGAAAGGGTTTACCAAAGCACATAGGTTTTGGAGAATGGGCTGAAAAGGGGCATAATCCCTACTATGAACCACACGAGGAAAGGTTTGCCTGGTTACCTAAAATAGAAAGAAAAATTCCCCAAAAGGCTGAATGCATATACTTTGCAGGGTGTACTTCTGCTTATAGGATACAGAGCATAGCCAAAGCAACCGTTAACGTCTTAAACACAGCGGGAGTTGATTTCATAACTCTTGGTGAGGAAGAGTGGTGTTGTGGATCACCTCTGCTCAGAACAGGCCAAAGGTATCTGGCTGAAGAACTAGCGAAGCATAATCTGGAAGCGATAGAACGCACAGGCGTGGAAAGTGTTGTGATGTCATGTGCTGGATGTTACAGAGTTTTCAAAAGAGACTACCCAAAGCTTGGGCTTAAACCAGACTTCGAAGTCCTTCACACAACCGAACTCTTTCAGGAACTATTAAGTGAAGGTAGGCTAAAGCCTAAGAAAAAGATCGAAATGAAAATAACCTACCATGATCCCTGCCATCTAGGTAGACATGGGGGAGTCTATGAACCTCCAAGAGATGTCATAAAAAACATTTCTGGCTTAGAACTATTGGAAATGACGTGGATTAAGGAGGAAACTCGATGTTGCGGTGCCGGAGGTGGAGTGAAGTCGGGTTACCCAGATCTCGCTCTCGAGTGGGCACGAGCACGCGTAGCGGATGCAGAGTTAACTGGAGCACAAGCTATAGTCAGCGCATGCCCATTTTGTCACCGAAATTTAAGCGATGCTATCGAAACATACGGCCTTACACCTTCAAAAGTCTATGACATATCAGAACTTCTAGCACAAGTAGTCTGAGGAAAAATCAACTAAGGTCTCAGAATATGATGTGGAAGGTATTGTTCATACGGCCGATATACCTAGGGAGCCTATCTATCGGGAGAAGCCAGCGCAAACTTTTACGTGCTGGAAGTAGCGAGGCAAAGAAGTCTTAAGGTGGTCAAGCTGTCTATGGAAGGAGAACTGACTTGAAACCGTTTCGGCTTATCAGAAGTCGACAGAAAACTTGAGGAACTACGGTCTTAGGCAGTGAAGCATTATTTACATTAAAGTAAGACTAAGAAACATCTCAATAGTAATCTTCACCCCACCATTGATAGCAACAAAACAAGATGTAGACAAGCCCTTGAAATATTTGAGAAGGCAATAACCTAAATCGTCCATGAGCTCGAAAAAGTAATGCACTAAACCATCACCATTTTAATATTTTAATTTAACTTTTCAGGTGCAGATGCAATCTAAGCGTTTCTGGCTTGGACACAACGTTGTCAGATCGGGGTTATTACTGCCCTAACTGTCGCGGCTAACACGAACATTAGGAACATAGGGAGATAGGAATCATACGTATCGAAGAGTATGCCAGCTAGCCAAGGAACTAACGTAGTCCCAGCATGACCTCCAGTGTTGATCCTGTTAGCTCCAGTTCCTGAAAGTTCGGGTCCAGAGTGTTTGCAGATACCGCAAAATAAGACAGTCTCAGATAGTTGCGAGAGAAAGCCGACGCACATCACAAGAAGGACAACAACTCAAAATTTTGGATTGAAACAAGCAGGAGAAAGACAAATGCTATAAGATGTTAAAGAGGCTATGATAACGCGGTCTCTTCAGCCCACTTTGTTAAATTTATATTGTAAATAGTCGTCGTCTAACGATTCGCTGAAGCGCATGCCAATCTTGAGGGCTGCATCCTCAGATATACTCTCCGATCCCACGTGTACTACTTTACGCGTAATCAACTTCAAATGCATCGTCCATGTGATAAATGCTTGAAATTATCTTATGGGTTCACGCCATGTTCGAAGCTCTACCTCTTTAAGGGTCTTTCAAAGCTGTAATCCTTTATCTCCGGGCCTGATTCGACCTATTGCTACTTTAAAATCTGCCTCGGCAACAGTTTTATTGATGAAAATTGGAGTTCTTAGACTCGACTCTCCGATATAGAGAAAGAAAGCTAGTCACCAACACAGCTCCCAAAAACTTACAACATTTAAATAAAAGATGATAATGAATTTAATAATTAAAAGAGATGATATTATGTCTAAAGAGGACATTATTAATCGATACATGGAGTCAACTAAAAAGTCAAGAGAACTATATGATCGCGCTGTTAAAGTAATGCCAGGTGGGAACACAAGGGGCGTCGTATTCTTCAGGCCCTATCCCGCTTACGCAAAACGAGCTAAGGGGTCACGAATATGGGACTTAGACGGGAACGAGCGTATAGATTATTGCTTTAACTATGGGCCCTTAATATTAGGACACAATCATCCTGAAGTTATAAGAGCTGCAAAAGAGCAACTAGAATGCGGAACAGTCTTTGGTGCACCCACAGAGAAAGAAATAGAGTTAGCCGAGAAAATTACTAAGCTAGTGCCTTCCGCTGAGAAAGTGCGATTTACGGCAAGTGGTACCGAAGCTGTAATAAATGCGTTTCGCGTGGCACGAGCTTACACAGGTAAAGACAAGATAGCAAAGTTTGAAGGAGGCTTCCATGGTACCTCTGACGCAGCTTGGATTAGTCTTCACCCGTCAAAAGACCTCGCCGGTCCTGTATCGAGCCCAAATGCTGTCCCCGATTCTGATGGAATACCAGAGGGAGTTGTTAAAGATATGGTAATTATGCAATTCAATGATACGCAAGCAACCGAAGCAGTCATTAAAAGATATAAAGACGAGTTAGCGGCTGTCATCATAGAACCGATTCAAATTGCTGGTGGAGGATTTCCAGCGAAGGAGGAGTTTTTAAAGGTACTTCGCGAAATAACAGAAAGATACAGTATCTTACTTATCTTAGATGAAGTGATAACGGGCTTCAGGCTCGCCCCCGCGGGAGGTGAGGAATATTTCAAAGTTAAACCAGATATGAGTATATTTGGCAAAATAATAGGTGGAGGCTTTCCAATAGGAGCTTTCTCTGGACGCGAAGACGTGATGGATATGTGCTCTTTTCCAGAGTGTTCATTTCCAGAATTTAGAAAGCCGCGAGTACCTAGCTCAGGTACTTGGAACGCTTACCCAATATCACTAGCCGCAGGTTTGGCTCAACTCAACGAGCTGAAACCCAAAGATTATGAACATATCAACAAACTGGGGCATAATCTACGAACTGGATTAACTAAACTACTCAGTGACCTAAATATTAAAGGCGTAACGGTAGGCACCGGCTCTATATTTCACGTATTTTTCACAGAAGAAAAGGAAATAGCTAGGTATCGAGACACCCTCAGCGCAGAACCTCGCATCTTACGGTATTTCGATCTGGATTTATTAAACAGAGGCGTTTATCTTGCACCTGAACACGCGTGTAACATCTCAGTAGCTACGACCGATAAAGACATTGAACAGACTCTCAAAGCAATGAAACAGACTTTAATAGCGATAAAACCCATAATCCGTGAAATCGCGCCAAATTTAATTATAAAGTAACACAAGAAAGGTTCCAATTAGTGCGTCTTGTGGAAAAAGGGCAGCTGCCGAATCCTTCGCGAGAATCTTCTTTAGGAATTCAATCAACATCAGTTTGCCAGTGCTAGAATGCAAAAATATATCTATAAAGATTAAGGAGGGGGACTTTTTAGAAGCAGATATGGAAAATGGGAATATAAGAAATTTAGCAACAGGAGAGACCATAAAGACTATCCCCCTACCCGATTTCGCTCTACAAATAATACGGGACGGTGGATTGATTCCTTATTTAAAGAAGCGTACAAGTAAATAGGTTAAGCAGGCTTAGGGTTCTTTTTCAACTCTCTTCTTCAGAATTATAGGTAGTCACCCACTAAGTTTCAAGTATTGAAAAGAAGCAGATAACCATAAGGTTTTTTCCTATAGTTCCCGATGGTTCTATGCAGATGAGAGGAAGCTGAAGGTATGAGAGCCCAATTCGGCGTCGTTGCCGACGATTTAACTGGAGCAAACGACACTGGAGTTCAATTTAAGAAATGTGGTATGGAAACCATAGTTTTAATTGATATAAACAACATCAAGAATGTCATAAGCATAGCAGAAGTTATCGTGATCGACACAGAGAGCAGGAACGATGCACCAGAGCTCGCTTACAAAAAGGTCAAGGAAGCGGCGAAGGCTCTAAAGACCGCTGAAATCAAGCTGATATACAAAAAAATTGACTCCACCCTTAGGGGAAACATCGGGTCCGAGTTGGACGCAGTTATGGATGAGTTAGGCATACATCTATCCATCGTGGCTCCAGCGTTTCCAGCCAACGGAAGAATCACGGTTGGTGGATATCATTTTGTAAATCTGGCGCCGGTAGAAAAAACCGAGTTCGCCCACGATCCAGTCAGTCCAGTTAAAGAATCTCATGTTCCAACATTAATACAGCGTCAGTCACAACGTAACGTAGGACATATAAATTTGTCCATAGTCATGGACGGACTGGAACCGTTTAAACAGGAAATTTACCGCCAAAGGGAGAAGGGAAAAGAAATCATTGTAATAGACGCTGCGACCCAGAATGACTTGAAAACAATAGCCAAAGCTATCGTTGATGTTGACGCACTAGCCTGCGGGTCCGCTGGATTGGCAGAGGAACTATCTAGAGCCTTGAAACACCCCAGAAGGGGCTCTGTAATAGTAGTGTCAGGTAGCATCAGTAATGCTACGATGCAACAAACCTCAAGAGCGAGGGAGGTCTTAAACCCTAACATCGTTGAACCTGACCTATACGCGATTCTTAAAGGTGGAGAGGCTAAGGAAAAGGAGCTGCATAAAGTGACGAGAGAGGTTAGAGAGGCGATAGGACAATCAAGAGATGTCATAATTAGGTCAGCAAAATCGAAGGAGCATGTGACGGAATCCCTGCAAGTTGGTAGGAAACTAGGCATGAGTGACGTCGAGGTTGGTGAAAGGATACTATTGTTTTTGACGGAAGTTTTCATTTTTGTAGCAGAAGGCCATACGTTTGCTGGGCTAGTGTTGATCGGTGGAGACACCGCGATAAGAATAATTAAGGCAATAAAAGCCTTAGGGACGAGAATTGAAGATGAGGTATTACCAGGCATTCCCGCTTGTAAACTGATTGGCGGAAAATATGATGGACTGCGAATAGTCACAAAAGCTGGTGGGTTTGGTGACGAAAACGCGGTTATTAATGCCATTAAATACCTGAAAAGGGGTGGCTAAAATGAAACCGATAATAGGAATCACCATGGGAGACGCTTCGGGAATAGGACCTGAAATCATAGCGAAGGCCCTTTCCCTCAAGGAAGTCTATGATGTTTGCCACCCGCTGGTCATAGGAGACGCCAACGTCATGACGAAAGCGTTAGAAATCGCTAGGGTTCAATTAAAGATCAACTCAATCAAAGATTTGAGGGAAGCTAAATTCGAATGCGGCGTCATAGATGTTCTAGACCTTGGAAACATAAAGATAGAGAAGCTTAAAATGGGGCAAGTTAACGCGATGGCTGGAAAGGCAGCAGTGGAATACGTTGAGAAAGCGGTGGAACTAGCCGTAAACGGGAAAATCCACGCAATCGCAACAGCTCCGATTAATAAGGAGGCGATGAATCAAGCTGGTTTTGGTTACGCGGGCCACACCGAGCTCCTTGCACATCTAACCGGCACCAAAGACTATGCTATGATGTTGATAGCGGGACCATTAAGGGTGACTCATGTAACAACGCACATGGCTTTAAGAGAAGCGTGCAACTTAATCAAAAAGGAAAGGGTGCTTAAAGTAATAAGGCTTACACATCAAGCTCTGCAGAGCCTCGGAATCAAAGAGCCCAGAATAGCCGTGGCTGGTTTAAACCCACATAGAGGCGAGGGGGGATTGTTTGGCACCGAAGAAATCGACGAAATAGTGCCGGCGGTTGAGTTGGCGAGGAAAATGGGGATCATTGCAGATGGCCCCATTTCAGCCGATACAGTCTTTGTTAGAGCAAGGGGTGGAGCGTTCGATGCGGTGGTCGCGATGTATCATGATCAGGGGCATATACCCGTAAAATTGGCAGGACTAGAATGGGATGAGCGGAACAAAAAGTGGACTGCCGTCGGTGGAGTGAACATAACGATAGGCTTGCCCATAATACGAACGTCAGTGGATCATGGCACAGCGTTCGGAAAGGCTGGAAAAGGAACAGCGAATCCACAAAGCATGGTCGAAGCCATCAAGGCGGCAGCGAAGATGGCGAAAATGAAATTTCCGATCAAATAAGCATTACGTGACTACTCTTAACTAACAACCACCGAGATGCTTTCCCGTAGAGACTCAACTTGTTATTTAAAGCAGAATGGCCCTTGTGGATTGTTGTATTAGGATGGTTGGTTAGCCTGAAGAAATAAAATGAACTTGACTGTATTGATATCTCTTAAATAGAGCTGAAATGCCTAAATATGTTAAAAACTAAAACAGAGGCGGGAGTGTCCTATGGATAAAGAGTTGCTGCTTGAAATGTATAGGAAGATGCTAACGATCAGGCGTTTTGAGGAAAGCGTTGTTGCATTATTCGCTAAGGGCTTGATCCCAGGCTTTGTTCACATGTACATTGGTGAAGAAGCGATAGATTATTTAGATGCCCTGATCAAGCGCGTCGCTGCATTAGACGTCCCGATACCCTTTAGCCCCATGCTGGAAAGACAAGCCGTACTCGACGAGAATTCTGTAATTAAATCCGTGAAAGAAATCGTAAGTTAACTAAGATTAAAAACGTTAAGGGAGGTTTTGATTTGATCAGCGTTGTTATGCCTAAGCTGGGTCTGACGATGAAGGATGGGAGAATTGTAAAATGGCTTAAGGCAGAGGGGGAGACGGTAGAGCGAGGAAAACCGTTGCTTGAAATTGAAACCGAGAAAATAACGGCTGAAGTTGAAGCTCCAGCTTCTGGTGTATTACGTAAAATATTGGTGTCAGAAGATTCGATCGTTTCTGTTGGTGAGTTGATCGCAATAATCACTGAACCAGACGAAGAGCTACCTCCCCTCGAAGAAATTATTGAGAAGGCAAGGAAGCTTGTAGCGGCACCCGTACCAGAGGTTGAAGAAGTTGAAAAGCCGGCGGTCCCGCCGGTTGTTGAAGAAAGAGTGAAGATTTCCCCGCTTGCAAGAAAACTCGCTGAAGAACATAAAATTGACATAAGGAAGATTAAGGGCACGGGGCCTAATGGTCGAATAGTTAAGGGAGACGTGCTAAGAGCGATAGAAGAAGCTAAAGCCGTTCCCACTGTTCCAGTTGCCCCGACGGAGTTGGTTAGAATAACTGAGGTCGTGCCCTTAACAGGGATCAGAAAAACCATTGCGGAGCGCCTTTCTCACAGCTACCGCGAAGCCGTCCATGTCGCGATGACGACAGAAGTGGATATGACCGAAACTACGAGGCTTCGTCAGAGGCTTCTGCCTGAAATTGAAGAAAAGGCTAAAGTTTCTTTAAGCTATACGGATATGCTGGTTAAAGCCGCAGCGGTCGCTCTTAAGAAAAATCCCATTGTAAACTCGATGCTGGAAGGCGACCAGATAAAAATAATTAAGGACATAAACGTAGGTGTGGCTGTCGCTGTAGAAGATGGCTTAATAGTCCCAGTTATTCGTAATGCAGACGAAAAATCGCTTACTGAAATTGCATCGTGCCTAAAAAATTTGACCGAGAAAGCGAAGCAACACCGTCTTTCGCTGGACGACGTAAGCGGAGGCACTTTTACCATATCTAACCTTGGCAGGTTCGGGGTAGATACTTTCAGACCCGTCATAAACCCGCCGCAAAGCGCAATTTTAGGAGTCGGTGAGATAAAGGATAAACCTGTGGTGGTTAATGGGCAGATAGCAATAAGACCGCTGATGACTCTTAGCTTAGTATTTGATCACAGAGTTTTTGACGGAGTTCCTGCCGCCATCTTCCTAAAGACGCTAAAAGAAATCCTAGAAAACCCTACGGCATACATGGATATTAAATGAAAACATATCAGACACCTTCAAAATGTTTAGGGAACCAGCTCTTAACGTAAAACTGTGGACACTTAGACAATTGTCTGATCCTTATCGAAGGCTTTTATTTTTTGAACAATAATGGAGCGATAAAGAACACAACGAATATCAAAATGTAGATGAGAAAGAAGGCATAGAGCTGTGTCCTTCTTCTTTTCGAAGCTTTTCCAAACTCTGCTTTACACTCATCTCCACAAAATTGTTTATCCAACCCGATTGGCATACCGCAGATTGGACAGTGACGATGCTTCACCAGAACAGGGCCGCTTTCCTTCTTGCGTTTAGCCATTTCTCTCACAGAATTAAAGTTTGCTAGTCCTATCTATGTAACCATGAGTTCTATAAGATTTGTGATTCACTTAAAAATCAACCCCTAACTCTATAGAAAAAATGCGGGGAAGTCTACGCAGGCTCCGGGGCGAAGTTCACAAGTTCGGTTTCTTCATCGTATTTTCGAAGCAGTTTCACGCCCTTAACTTCTATAATAACCAAGTCCATGGTAACGAGCACCGGGTTTTGTCCCTTCACGAAGTGCCCACCATACACATGGCCCAGTTTATCGCTGATTGTTCCGTGGAAATGTGTTAACTTCTCTCCATCCACACCTTCGCAAACCACGCCGAGTCCCCCGAGAAATTCGATAGGCCCCGGCAGTTCTAAGGGAGGGGTGTACCCCGCCTTAACTTTCGCCTCGGGTTTGGGCACCAAATACAGGAAGGTTGCTTTTTGTAGACTCCCGATGGAGCAGCCTACAAAGGCATACTTGATACTATAGTCCTCGCAGATTTTTTCGATTCCCTCGATTATATCGGTTCCTGGAAGCAAGCGAGCAGAAACCACCTTTCCAAGCTCCCCCTGCGCAGCCGTATATCGTATCTCTCCCAACAATCCACCTCCTGAAGGCTTTATTTCGACCTTACACGTTTTAAATCTTATCGAATAATTTTGGAATTGAAAAATCTTTGAACTGAGAGGACTTCGGGTTACATATGTGTTTTGAGGGTTACAAAAATATTAATTAAGCATACTTTTGTATAGTTTCAATGAAATTTGAAGACACGAATCACAAAATATTTCTTAGTTTACCTTCCAACACTAGGTGGATTGCTTGATCTACTGGGAAGGTGCAATGATGATAATTAACGAGGAAGAACTGCTGGGGAATGCCGTTCTCAATGAAGATAGAGAAGCTAGAAAGACCGTCCTAACCGTTCTTAAAGCTGCCTTATACTCGGTGGACCCTCGAGTAGCTATTAGAAATCATGTTTGTAGAACGAATAACCTACTTCGTATCGATGATATGACGTTTGACTTCGAGAAATTTGAGAATATTTTTGTTGTGGGTGGAGGGAAGGCTGGCGGAGCCATGGCCGAGGCTCTGGAGATGGTGCTGGGAGACAGGCTCACTGAGGGCTACGTTAACGTTTTGAGGGGCACCAAATCCGTATTTAAAACCCAAAAAATCTTCTTGAACGAAGCGGGTCATCCCATCCCAGATGAAGACGGTGTGAGAGGAGCTAGAAAGATCCTTCAACTTGTTAGTCAAGCGGATAAAAACGACCTTGTCATCTGCCTCATCTCAGGAGGGGGTTCCGCGCTGATGCCCCTACCCGCAGCGGACATCACTCTACGAGATAAACAAGAGTTAACGGATGTGCTGTTGAGATGCGGGGCTACCATCAACGAGATTAATGCGGTTAGGAAGCATATATCAGAGTTGAAAGGGGGTCAGCTCGCCGAGGCAGCCTATCCAGCCACCGTAGTCAGCCTCATTCTATCCGATGTCGCTGGAGACCCTCTGGATACCATAGCTTCCGGCCCCACCTCGCCAGACGTAACCACCTTTAACGACGCGATCGCAGCCTTAAAAAAGTACAATTTATGGCAGAGAGCAGTCCCTGAATCCATTAAAAAGTGGCTGGAAGCAGGTTCAAAAGGAGAGATACCGGAGACTCCAAAGCCCGGAGACAGGGTCTTTGAGAGAACATACCATGTCATTGTGGGAAATAATCGCCTCGCTGCTCTTGCTGCGTGTCGAGAAGCAGAGAGGCTCGGCTTCAACGCGCTTCTTTTATCCACGATGATGGAGGGGGAGGCGAGACACGTAGGAACTGCTTACGCCGGAATTATGAAGGAAATCGTAGCCTCCAATAACCCCATTCCGAAACCGGCGGTGGTGATTGCTGGCGGGGAGACCACAGTCACTGTTGTGGGTCAAGGTAGGGGCGGTCGTAATCAAGAGCTTGTTCTTAGCGCATCGTTAAAAATCGAGGGACTTAGGGGCGTTGCCATCGCCTCAATCGGTACAGATGGGATCGACGGACCCACCGACGCAGCAGGAGCCATCGCTGACGGACAAACCACAACACGCGCTCACAACAAAAAAATGGACCCTAAAGAGTTTTTGATAAACAACGACTCGTACACCTTCTTTTCAAAACTGTGTGACCTCATTTTCACAGGACCTACGGGCACCAACGTCAACGACCTCACCGTAATGGTTATCACATAAATGATGATTGAAGCATTCGATTTCTTAACGTCGTTTGAGTGGTCGGACCCTCAACACGTCCTCATTTACAAGGTTTGGTGGAATCCTCCCTTTAAGAACGCTAACTAGGTTCTCTGCTGCCATGACCCCCATTTTGGTTCTTGTTTCAACGCTCGCGCTGACTATATGAGGCGTTAAAACCACGTTATCTAATTGCAGTAGGGGGTTTTTCGAGTTTATTGGCTCCTGCTCAAAAACGTCGAGCGCTGCCCCGGCGATCTTGCCTTCCTTAAGGGCATTATACAACGCTTTTTGGTCCACTACTGATCCTCGAGACGTGTTTATGAGGTACGCGGTTCTTTTCATTAGGCTGAACTCTCGTTCACCAATCATGTGGAAGTTTTCGTTGGTTAGGGGCACATGAATGGTTACGAAGTCGGACTCCCTCAGTAAAGTTTCGAAATCCGCGTATTCGACTCCGAGTTCTTTCTCAAGGTCGATCTTCCTCGTTCGACTATGGTACAAAATTCTGATGTTAAATCCCTTTGTTCTACGGGCAACCGCTGCACCTATTCTTCCTAATCCAACTATACCAAGGGTCTTCCCGTATATGTCGTTGCCCAGCATCATCATGGGTGCCCAAGCCACCTTCCAAAAGCCTCGTCCAACGTACTTGTCCCCTTCCACAACTCGTCTAGCAACTGCCATCAAAAGCGCCCAAGTGAAATCCGCGGTGGTTTCTGTGAGAACGCCGGGCGTGTTAGTTACGTAGATGCCTTGTTTCGTCGCAGCCTCAACGTCTATGTTATCGAAGCCTACCGCATAATTGCTGATCACCTTTAGGTTCTTTCCAGCCTCGATCACCTCAGAATCAATCTTGTCGGTGAGCAAACACAACAAACCATCTATGTCAGAAACTTCTTTGATGACCTCCTCCTTGGAGGGAGGCATCTCTTCTTTACGCATGTTAACGTCGGCAACCTCTTGAAGGACCTTTAACGCATTCTCCGGAATCGCTCTCGTTACATACACTCTAGGCCTTAACAAGCCATCCACCACCCCAGTGTATAGTATAGATTAGTAAAGTTTGCTTAAGAAAGTTTATTGCAAGGCAAAAGTTGCATTCATTGAATTCACAAAATGCTTTTAGAGTGGTTCTCGCTTTTAGTTAGGGAGGTTAGCGCTGATGGACCGCCCAAAGAACTCCTTCGACATGCTCGTTAAACCCGTTCGTAGACTTGTTGAGCAGAGGGGCTTCGAGGCGCCAACCGAGCCACAAGAAAAAACCATACCTAAAATCATCGAGGGGAAGAATGTTCTTCTTATATCGCCGACCGCCACGGGAAAGACTGAAGCAGCGGTTCTTCCTGTTCTCAGCATGCTTATTCAAATGCCAGAGAGACCTCATGGAATCAAAATTCTTTACATAACTCCTCTTAGGGCGCTGAATCGAGACTTGCTTGAACGGCTTGAATGGTGGTGTAACAACCTCGACGTGAAGCTGGCGGTTAGACACGGTGACACTGAAACCAGCGAACGGTCAAGGCAGGCTAGAAGCCCACCCGACATGTTAATCACCACGCCAGAAACTTTGCAAGCCATCATGCCGGGCTGGGTTATGCGTCAGCATCTTCAGCAAGTCCGGTGGGTGATCATCGACGAAGTTCATGAGATGGCGGACAGTAAGCGTGGAAGTCAACTATCCTTGGCTCTTGAAAGGCTTCGATGGATCACAGGTAAAGACTTTCAAACCATTGGTTTGTCTGCTACGATTGGCAGTCCCAATAAGGTGGCTCAATTTCTCGTGGGCGGCGGGCGCGATGTCGAAATCGTGAAAGTGCCTGTGGCGCGGCTTATGCGGTTAAAGATTCTCTTTCCACAGCCCAGTTCCGAGGATGCTGAGCTCGCGTCCACGCTTTTCACCCATCCTGAGGTTGCGGCTCGACTCCGCATCACTCGTGAATACATTGAAAAGCAAAAGTCGGTTCTTTTGTTCACCAATACGCGCGCTATCTCCGAAGTCTTAGCTAGTCGTTTCAAGGTTTGGGACATAGACTTTCCGGTGTCCATCCACCACGGCTCACTGGCTAAGCCTTCAAGAATAGCGGCTGAGCGAGGGTTGAAAAACGGTGAGCTCAAGGGACTAGTATGCACCTCATCGCTTGAGCTGGGAATCGATGTCGGCCGAATAGACCTGGTGATACAGTACATGAGCCCGAGGCAAGTGACTCGCCTCATTCAACGTGTGGGTAGAAGTGGGCACAGAATTGGACGCATCGCTAAGGGACTCATCATCACCATGGACTCTGACGATACACTGGAGGCTATGGTCATCGGTCGTATGGCGTACAAGGAGGAGTTAGAGCCAGTGGACATACCCCAGAAGCCCTACGATGCCTTAGCTCATCAGATAATAGGCCTTTTAATGAAGAAGAAGCGCTGGTATTTCTATGAGATTTATGATCTGTTCAAGAATGCCTATCCGTATGCCGATCTTACTTTAGAGGATATTCAAAAAGTCTTAGAATATATGCATTCTCGATATCCCAGGTTGGCTTGGGTCTCCTTCGAAGACATGCTCACCATAAAGCCTCGTCAAACCAAGGCACTGTACGAGTATTATTTTGAAAATTTGTCCATGATCCCGGATGAAAAGCAATACCTTGTTATCGACGAGACCTCGAGTGCTGCAGTGGGCATACTTGACGAGGCCTTTATTGCAGAGTACGGAAAACCGGGGGTCAAATTCATCATTCGTGGTAGTCCATGGAAGATCCTGAACATTTACGGAGACAAGATTTACGTAAAGCCCGTGGAAGATCCGACTGGAGCCATCCCGAGCTGGATCGGGGAAGAAATTCCTGTTCCGTTTGAGGTAGCTCAAGAGGTTGGGTGGGTCAGAGGTTTTGTTGAAGAACAAATTAGGAGCGGGGTGGAGCTTGAGGAGATCGCTGCTCGATTGACTGAGAAGTATCCTGTCGACGAGGACACGGCCATGCGTGCACTACTTGAAACGGTGGAGCAGGTGAGAAGAGGCTGTCTTGTTCCGACCGACAAACGAATCATCGTCGAGGACTGGGAAGACTTCGTCATCATCCACGCTAATTTCGGATCTCTCACAAACCGCGCATTGGCTCAACTGATTGGTCACGTATTGTCCGAGCAAACAGGATACACCGTTGCGGTTCAGCACGATCCGTATCGCATCTTCATTCAAACTATGGGTGCAGCAAACGCTGACAGTATCATATCGCTTTTTAATGAGATGAAGCAAATGCCTGAGTCGCCTATTCGAGACATGCTTACAAAAGCAACTGTGAAAACAGGAATTTTCAAAAGACGAATGGTTCATGTGGCTCGAAGATTCGGCGCCCTCAAAAAATGGGTTGACTTTAGCACCATAAGTCTCCGAAAGTTGATGAAAAGCTTTGAGGGTACTGCCATTTTTGAAGAGGCGCTTAAAGAAACCTTCACAAAGGATCTAGACTTAGAACACACGATTCGAGTTCTCGACGAGGTTCGAAGGGGCGAAGTTGAAGTTAGGAAACTGGAAACCCATGGTGTTGTCACCCCCATTGCGCGTGTGGGCATAGAACGCGTCAGCATGAAAACTGATCTTATTCCTCCGGAAAGAATGAAGCTTATACTAGTGGAGTCAGCTAAGGCACGGTTACTCAACGAGGTTCGCACGTTTTGTTGTGTGGGTTGTTTGGGGTACTTGGAGACAGTTCGTGTAAAGGATTTGCCAGACGAGCCTAGGTGTCCTAAGTGTGGCTCTTTTGCCCTTGGGGTGCTGGCTGAGGAGGAGAACGTGGTTCAGTCCATTCTAGATAAGGGTGGAGAGAAACTAACTGAAAAAGAGAGAAGGTTGTGGAAGATTGCTCAAGAAACGGCTAAACTTGTGGCTGAGTTTGGAAAGTCTGCGGCTGTGGCTTTTGCTGGAAGAAAGCTGAAAATATCCGACGTGGAAGATGTCCTTCGGGAAGAAAGGGAACTTACAGACCGCTTTTTTGAGTTGGTGATAGAATCCGAGCGAAAAGCGTTGAAAAGAAGATTCTGGTAGTTCCTGTTTAGCTAAAAGTATAAAAAGAAGGAGTGTAAAAGGTAGTTAGACTCGTCAATAGTTGCTGGAGAAGAGAAGTTGGAGTTAAGTCGTCAAAGGATGCGGGAGCACGTGCTGAACCGGTTCAAATACATTAAAACATGCATACTAGCTAGGGAGCTTTGTTTGCTTGTGCGCACCAACCGAGTGGCGTTTAATGCAAAAGACGCCCACGACTGTTGCGCATTCATTTCTCAACTGTGTAAAGAGGCGGGGTGTGAGGAGCCAAGTGATCTATGCGGCAAAGCCGCTGAAGCGGTCCTAGCAAGCGAGGAGAAATACCTTGAGCTTTGTGAGCAGAGCTGTATGAAGTGCGGCGAATCGAGGAGACCAGCCCCGAGACCCGCGCCAGAAAGAACAATGTATGTTGCTTGACGTTTCCGCTACAATTATCTGGACTACCATTGAGATCGTAGGCTGTAAACTTTCGAAAAAGAAATAAGCATGAGCTATAGACAAAGTTTCAAGAGGCGACCAAAATTTGTTTGTTGCACCGTTTGTTGCCACACCCCTTCCAGTGGCTCGTCAAATGCTCATTCTTGCTGAGCTGAAGCCAGACGAAACGGTCTATGACCTGGGCGCTGGGGACGGTCGTGTAGTTATAATGGCTGCTCAAGAGTTTGGGGCCAAAGCAGTGGGGATTGAGTTGAGGCAAGATCTGGCAAGGCAGGCCCTCAACAGAGTTTTTGAGTTAGGCCTCGTGGGAAAGGTGAAAATTCTTCAAAGCGACTTGTTTAAGGTGGACATAAGCTCAGCAGACGTCGTCTTTCTGTATCTCACCACTAGCGCAAACGAGAAGGTTAAGCCGAAACTGGAGTCAGAGCTTAAGCAGGGGACTAGAGTTGTGTCTCACGATTATGAAATCCTCGGATGGAAACCTTTCAAAATTAATAGTTTCTGTGAAAATCCTAAACTAGGCTACCCGTCTCATACAATATACGTTTATAAAAGGTAGCTTAATATGCTACGTTATCTATTCTGAAAAGTCTATTTACATACTTTGGATTATGGTCTAAGGCTTTTCGATTTTAGAGTACGAAATAAATGGCTTAAAACTGTTCAGAAGACGAAAGTGAGCTGTCCCCTAGTCGGTATTTAAATATCACTATAAATTCCGAATATTAATTAGTATTTGTGAATAAACTTTCTTGGTGGTGTACTGAGATGGATTTTAACGTTATTAGGGGCATGTGGTTTCCCTCTTGAGATGGACTAGCATGCTAGGTAATGGATGTGTCCTATTGACTTGCGTTGGTTTGGTTGTGAATAAAAATTTGTAGATCTCTATACCCGTGGGGAGGGGGGACTAGACAGTCCTAGACAGGCATAGACAGCGGGACGATCTTCCACGTTTTGGGCGGATACTTCACGCTCGCTATGTGGTTGTGAGGGTGGATGGAGGTGTTCAGGTTGGTCAACTTTCAGAAAATGAGACTGTGGCGTTGAGTAACGCTTGTCTTGCATGGAAGGAAGCAGAAAAAGGTCAGCTGATTCTTAGCAGCCTTGCTGAGGACGTGGATGAAAAATGTGTATTTCAAAACAGAAAGCTTAAAGAGTTATTCGTCGTATTTATGATGTGAGGGAAGAGGATGAGGAGGTTCCCAAAAACCCAAGGGTGATGTAGAAACCCATCGCTGACGCTGAATTATCCCCCTCAAGCGAAGTAGTTGTTGAAGCTCCTGCCACAACCGCCAACTTGGGTCCAGGCTTCGACATTTTCGGCATGGCCTTGGAGCACCCAAAGGACACAGTCACAATAATTCCCACTTCCTACAAGGATGTGGAAATTCAAGTTTCTGGCTTAGCTGCAAGCGGCATCCCCACGGACCCTGAGAGGAACACAGCGGGGGTTGTGGCTAGAAAAATTTTGGAGAATTTTTCGTTAGAAACTGGGTTGGTGATCAAGTTAGAGAAGGGAATCTTGCATAGCGTGGGTTTAGGCAGTAGTGCAGCGTCAGCGGCAGCAGTGGCATTTGGGTTGAATCATTTGTTTAACCTTCAACTCAATAGCACACAGTTAATTCGATTAGCTGCAAAAGGGGAGGTTGCCTCCGCAGGCGTCGAACACGCAGACAACGTTTCCGCTGCCATCCTCGGCGACTTCATCATCATCAAGTCTTACAACCCCCTAGAAGCTCTCCGTCTAGAACCTCCACGAAACCTTAGCGTATGCATAGCTATTCCACGAGTGCCCGTGCCATGCAAGAAGACCAAAGTAGCTCGCTCCATTTTACCCAAGACGGTTCCGATGGAGAAACTTGTGCATAATGTGGGGCATGCTGCCGCATTGGCTGCTAGCCTTGCCATCGGCGATGTAGACCTTATAGGAAAGTCCATGTCGGATGTGGTCGTGGAGCCCGCCAGAGCCTTCTTGATTACGGGCTATGAAAAGGTTAGGGAAAGGGCACTGGAGGCTGGCGCCTGTGGTGTAGCTATCAGCGGTGCTGGACCTGCCATGATGGCGATAGTTAACAGTAACAAGACCCGCGCTTCTCAGGTTGCTGAAGCTATGAAAGAAGGGTTTGAATCCGTCGGTGTAAGCGCTAGCGCCTTTTGCACAAAACCTGGAAAAGGCGTTTCCCTGCTGGAGGTGAAGCGATGATATACCTACAATGTATAACTTGTGGAGAAAAATATGGCGTAGATGAAATCATCTACTCATGCAAACGGTGCGGAGACTTACTTGAAGTTAAATACTATTATGAAGCCTTAAAGGCAAGGCTTAAAAAAAGCGATTGGCAACGCCTCCCCCTGTCCGTTTGGCGATATAAGGACTTTATGCCCATTCATGACCCCTCCAAAATAGTTTCATTGGGTGAGGGCGGAACTGGACTTCATCCATGCAAGCGTTTAGGAAACTTCCTCGGGGTTAAGCAACTCTATGTGAAAAATGAAGGTGAGAATCCCACAGGGTCCTTTAAAGACAGAGGCATGACGGTTGGAGTCACTAAGGCGACAGAACTCGGCATGAACACCGTCATCTGCGCCTCCACCGGGAACACCGCCGCCTCCTTAGCCGCTTACGCTGCGAAGGCAGGGCTCCAATGCATTGTTCTTATTCCATTTGGCAAGATTGCCTCTGGGAAATTAGCACAGGCTACGGTTTACGGTGCAAGGGTTGTACAGGTTCGAGGAAATTTTGATCAAGCCTTAAAAATTGTGCTTAAATTATCAGAAAAGAACAGGAGAGTCTATCTTCTTAACTCAGTTAACCCCTACAGAATCGAGGGGCAAAAATCCTTAGCGTATGAAATTTGTGACCAACTAAACAATAAGGCGCCGGATGAAGTGATCGTACCTGTAGGCAATGCTGGAAACATAAGTGCTGTATGGAAGGGCTTCTCCGAGTTCTATGAGCTAGGCTTCATAAGCAGGCTTCCTCGAATGATCGGAATTCAATCGGAGGGAGCAGCACCCATAGCCCAAGCAATCAAAACAGGAAGAAACGAGATCATGCCCGTAGACCGACCCGAAACTATCGCCACCGCGATCAGAATTGGGTCTCCAATTAGCTGGAGAAAGGCGCTGAGAGCGATAAGGGAATCAAAAGGTACAGCAGAAAGGGTGACTGACCGAGAAATTTTAGAAGCACAAAAGATGCTGGCTAAATATGAAGGTTTATTCGTCGAACCAGCAAGCGCCTCCTCTATAGCTGGCTTGAAAAAACTCGTTGAATTAGGAGAAATCGACAAAAACGAAGTTATAATTTGTGTGGCAACAGGTCATGGGTTAAAGGACCCAGATGTTATAATGCAAACATGTGAAAGACCCTTCGAGGTTGATGCAGAGGTGAAATCCGTGGAGCGTCTCTTAGGCTCTTCTTCATGAACGGTTAAATTCGACGAAAAACGTTATTAGCGACGGTCCTACAGAACGTGATTGGTGCAACGTTTCATGTCCATACACCCCAGCGTTCGTAGGGCTCTGGAAGAGGTGAAACGAAGGGAAATACACGGGGCGACGCTGATCACCAGACTGGCTCTTGAAGCGCTGAGCAAGGCTGCCGTTGACTCGAAAGCGAGGGGTCCAGAGGAATTTTTTAAAGAGTTATCCAAGCATGGAAGTCTCCTTGCGAAGTCTCGCCCTACGTCGGTTCTGCTCGCCAACGGCATTCGTCATGTTTTATATCATGTAAAAATGGGTGCTGAGAAAGGACAACCCACAGAGGAGTTAAAGAACGCCGCGAAAGATCGAGCAGCAGAGTTCCTAAGGGAGTTGAACGATTCTATCGAAAAGATCGGGCAAGTGGGTGCGCGTAGGCTGGGCAAGAATGACGTGATCCTAACTCATGGATACAGCACCTCGGTTCTGTTGGTGTTGCGTAGGGCACAAGAGGAAGGCAAGAACATCAAGGTGATCGTCACCGAAACACGTCCTGAGTATCAAGGCAGACTCATGGCAAGAGAGCTGGTCAGAATTGGTATCCCAACGACCATCATCATCGACTCGGCAATACACAACTTCATGAGAGACGTAGACAAGGTCTTGGTAGGTGCAGAGGCAGTAGCCGCCAACGGAGCCATCGTTAACAAAATCGGGACCTCCACGATTGCTTTAGCAGCCCACGAATCTCGTGTTCGTGTTTTTGTCGCTGCTGGAATATACAAGTTCAGCCCCGAGACCATGCTAGGAGAGCTGATCGAAATAGAAGAACGTGACCCGTTTCTTGTTGTGCCCGAAGAGGAACTACAGAAAATCGGACAGGTAAGCGTTCGAAACCCCGCTTTTGACGTGACACCCCCTGAGCACATAGACCTCATAATCACTGAGAGAGGGGTAATTCCTCCACAAGGAGCCATCATCATTCTCCGAGAGCGGAGGGCTATACCGACTTTAAGTTTAGAGTCTTAAAGGCACCGTCAACGACAAGACCATTACAACTCCTCGCTTTAAAGACATTTTTAACCATTGCCAACTGTAAACGTTTTTATACCTTGACAAAATCAAATCTACTGAGCCTTACAACAAAGGAGAGTTCTAATTAGTTGCTGATATTTGGTGGGTCGGCTTCCGAGGTCTTAGCCATAAAGGTTGCCCGTGAGCTAGGACAAGACGTTTCGAGGCTAGAAATTAAGAAGTTTCCCGATGGGGAAAAGTACATTCGAGTGCTGGACAACATCGCTGGGAAAGACGTCCTTTTGATACAGTCAATTTATCATAAACCGGACGAGTACTTGCTAGAGTTTCTATTCCTCGTTAACACGCTAAAAGACTTAGAGGCGAGGAGAGTAACAGCGGTTGTGCCGTATTTCGCTTACGCACGACAAGACCAACGATTTAACCCAGGTGAATCTGTGAGTTTTGAGATCGTGACCAAGCTCATGGAGCATGCTGGAACCGACGAAATCTACACCATAGATATGCACTTGCATCGCGTACCAGACATCTCAACGATCTTCAAGATACCTGCCCGAAACCTCTCTGCGACCCACCTGTTGGCAAAATATGTAAAAGAGAATTTCACGTTGAAAAATCCGTTGGTCATCGGACCAGACGAAGAAGCGCAACAGTGGGCGTGCATAGCGGCTAAGGAACTAAACACCGAATACGATATCTTGGAGAAGAGAAGACTGGGTCCAGAAAAGGTTGAAATTAAGCCCAAGGAGCTCGATGCAAGGAACCGAGACATCGTCATCATCGACGACATCATCAGCACCGGAGGAACAATACTGGAGGCCGTCCGAGGACTTCGAAAGGAAGGCGCCAACAACATTCTAGTTGCCTGTACGCACCCAGTTTTGGTTGAAAACGCTCTGGCAAAAATTTACCAAGCCGGGGCACATTCAGTGATCGGAACGGACACGATACCTAGCCCGATTAGCTACGTTAGCGTTTCCCCGCTGATTGCCGAGATTTGCCAGAGGCGAGGATGATGGTCGCTGTGCCGAGAGAAGTGGAAAAGATAGCTTCCGCAATCAGAACCATGAAGATACGAGGAGCTGGTGAAATCGCTCGATCAGCAGCACAAGGACTACTAATCACGGCTCAGAAGTCGAAGGCGAGAAACCCCGGCTCATTTGTTGAAGAAATGGAGTTGGCGGCGAGGATGCTTCTCGACACCCGCCCCACCGCCGTTTCTCTACCGAACGCGGTACGATACGTTGTTCACAAAATTCGAGGAGCGAAGTTAAGGGGATACCCCCTTGAAGAGTTAAGGTCGGTAGCCATCAAGGCGGCTCAAGACTTCATCGAGAACTCGAAGACCGCCATTCAACGCATAGGTGAAATCGGCTCGAGACGAATAAGCAGCGGAGACACCATAATGACCCACTGCAACAGTGCAGCAGCCATAGCGGTCATCGAGACAGCGTTCGCTCAAGGAAAGGACATAAAAGTCTTCGTCACTGAGACTAGGCCAAGATTCCAGGGAAGGCTCACGGCCAAGGAGCTGGGCGAGGCTGGAGTACCGGTAACTTTGATCACCGACAGCGCAATCCGGTACTTCATGAACAGGGTGGACAAGGTTGTGGTAGGTGCAGACGTGGTTGCAGCGAACGGGGCGGTAGTCAACAAGATAGGGACAAGTTTGATGGCGTTGGCTGCGAAGGAAGCGAGAGCTTTGTTCTTCGTGGCAGCAGAAACCTACAAGTTTAGCCCAGAAACCATGATCGGCGAGCTGGTAGCGATAGAAGAGCGAGCCCCTTCAGAGGTTATTTCCAAGGAAGAGTTAAGGGAAATACCGAGCACAGAGGTATGCAACCCAGCGTTCGACATAACCCCACCCGAATACATCGACCTAATCATCACTGAGAAGGGAATAATACCCCCTCAGGGGGCCATCATGGTGATCCAGGAAGAGTTTGGGGCGGTCACTCCGGAGGAGTTAATGGAATATCAAATGTACCGTATAATTGAGGAGGAATGATACCTGAAGAAAAGTGTTTTCTTTGCCCAGCCGGAAGAAATTGACCCAGAAAATTACGTGATCGCCACCTACTACGTTGAGAGCGAACTGACCCTCCCCGAAGCGGGTGAGCAGATAGCCATCGAGGAGTCGATTGGGACATGGACCGAGGTAACCACCACAACGGCTTGGATTAGGGAAAAACTTCCAGCAAAGGTCTTCATGTGGGAAAGTGGCAGCAAGGGCGTGGTCAGCATAGCCTTTCCAAACGAGTTGTTTGATGTCGAGACTGGGGGTATCCCCAACATACTCAGCATAGTCGCGGGCAACCTCTTCGGCTTGTCGGCACTAAAAAACGTTCGCCTCCTCGACGTCGAATTCCCCGAAGAAATCGCTAACGCGTTTCCGGGCCCAAAGTTTGGTATAGAAAAGGTAAGGGAAATCATGGGCACATTGAAAGATCGTCGTCCCCATCTGGGTACCATCATCAAGCCAAAGGTGGGTCTTAACCCTAAACAAACCGCTGAAGTAGCGTACGAAGCAGCTATGGGCGGGGTTGACCTTATAAAAGACGACGAAACCCTCACAAACCAAAAGTTTTGTCCACTCGAAGAACGAGTAGCCAACGTGATGGAAGCTGTCGATAAAGCAAAGAAGGAAACAGGGAAAAACGTGTTTTATGCCGTTAACGTAACCGCCAACATAGACCAGGTGATGAAGCTGGCGGACATCGCCATTGAACACGACGCTAACATGCTCATGGTGGACGTTTTAACGGCTGGATTCTCGGCCGTCCAGATGATTGCGAAAGACCCATCAATAAATGTACCCTTGCACATTCATAGAACTATGCATGGGGCGATCACTAGAAATCCTAAGCATGGAATTCATATGATGGTCATCGCCAAGCTGGTGAGAATAGCTGGGGGAGACCAACTTCACACCGGCACGGCTGCTGGCAAGATGGAAAAGGCGGTTAAGGAAGTAAGGAAGGTCAACGACTTCTTGCGGAGCGAATGGCACGGTTTACAAAACGTGTTGCCCGTGGCCTCCGGAGGGATACACCCAGGCATCGTTCCCCTGAACATCGAGATTCTCGGCGGAGACCTTGTGATAAACGCTGGTGGGGGAATCCACGGCCATCCCCTGGGCACTAGGGCTGGAGCTAAGGCAATGCGTCAGGCAATCGACGCCTACATGAAACGCATACCTGTCAAAGAATACGCTGAAACGCACGAGGAACTCAGACGAGCCCTCGAAGTCTGGAAATATCGATACTTAGCGGAGGAGTAACCGATTAACCGGCGCAAACCGTTTAATTTGGGGTAGCGACCATTTTTCTTGGGAACATCGATTGGAAACCATGAATGCCCTAGTCTACTATGGCAAGGATTCCATGAAGTTGAAAGAGTGATCAAGACTGAAATAAGCTCTGATGAGCCCTTATTAAAAGTTGAAGCGTGTAGACTCTGTGTTACCGACGTAACATCATTACTTATACCTCTCACGTCTACGCTTCCTCTTCCGCTTTTCGCGCCGCATACGCTTCTTCTTCCATTTCTTGCGGATTTCAACCTACCCCTTAACTATGATTCACGCACAATAGTTGAGCGCAACTTTTAAGGTTTACTCGATTGTTGCATGTAGCCGCCTCGTTTCCCTTTCGGTTTTTCCGAGTCGCTGTATGAGTTCTACGATCAAGCTGTGAAGAAAAGTCGCGCTGGAAGCCTACGTATTGTCGAGGCGAAGTTGTTGAGGTGGTCTCGCGACTGGGCGGTAATATGCGTCCAAAAGTTTAGCTATCTTTTCAGCCTTTATCCTTCCAATGCCGTCCACTGAGGAAAGCTCAGCTACGGAGGCGGAGAAAACCCTACGGACGGTTCCAAATCGCTTAAGAACACTATTAGCGAGCTTAGGCTCGATACCTGGAAGGTCGGAAACCAACAGCAGTTGCATCTTCTCTAAAACAGAAGCCCTCGGCTTTTTCTGAATTAGTGGACCTTTTGGTCGAACAAAACTTCTACGCTTAGCTAGGGTGTAAAGTAAATCCGCAGTTTGTTAAGCATCAGCCGTAAAGAATACGTTTAAGCCATATTCGAGGGTGAGGGTGGTTAAGGCGCCCCAGAAGGTTCGAGGTCTCACCATCCTCTTTACGAAAAGGGATGGTTCTCCTTCCACGATCAAGAGCGGGTGATTATAGACTTCGCATAGACGATGAGCCTGGTCGAAAAGCCTGCCCGAGTATAGGGATTTGATGAAGTCTCCCCTCCTTTCGCTCGACAGCGTACTCTGGCGAGACTAAATAGTCGCCCACATCCAGCATACGATACTCAATTTGTAAACCAAACCCTTTCAGCAGGTCGGGAATTCCAGACGGCTTTTCCCGCTCGTCCACGACAACTCGAGGCTTCATCGACATGATATTCCACACATCCACTAGAAACTATCAGCATGGACGCTCAAAAATATTAACTGAGGTTGTTGAAAATGAGTATACGCTTATACCTTTTCTTGATTTCGCTTAAGAGAGAAAAATATTAAGGTGCAGAGATTTGAGTCGTTATTAGATGTAGCAAGGTAATGGTTATGAAGGGGCTTAGTGGAGCTAGGATCGCTTTAGGCGCTCTTTACGTGGCTGGTTTTTGCGGCTATGCAAGTTCAGCGGTTTTGTTTCCAATTATTTCTCCCTACGCGAAAGGGTTAGGGGCTTCGGACTTTGAGGCTGGGCTTATTTCCGCCGCATATGCGTATGTAACTGCGTTGACTATGGTTCCGTTTGGGGTCCTCTCAGATAAAGTTGGGCGGAAAAGTCTGTTGATTGTAGGCTTATTAACCTACGTTATCGCACCCCTTTTCTACGGATTCGCGGATAATGCCTTTGAGCTGTTGCTAGTTAGGCTTTTTCATGGAGTAGCCTTAGCCACGTTCATTCCAGCGGCTAATGCTCTCGTACTTGATCTATCTAAGCCTGAGAGACGTGGTGAAACACTTGGATGGCTCGCAGCATCGACACAACTGGGTTTTGTAGCTGGACCGGCCATAGGCGGTCTCATGAAGCAGAACTATGGAATTAGCGCTACTTTCTATTCGTGCAGCATTGTTTCGCTTCCAGGCTTGATGCTGATACTTGTGGGGTCCCGTTGGATTAACCGGGGATCCTCAACTTCATCCCGCCCCGCTGAAGGTAGGTATTGGGGCTGGGTGAAAAATCGAATGGCTGTTGGGGCTCTTTTTGCGCCATGGTTTGCTACGTTTGGCGCTGGGGCGGTAGCCTCATTTGCCTTGCCCTTATATGCAGCTGGCTTCGGCATTGACCCTGTGGCAGTTGGCTTCATAATCGCTGCGCTGTATACGGGATCTGCCATTGTAAGGGCGCCCTCTGGGAGACTATCAGATCGCGTTGGAAGAAGACCGGTGATTCTTTTCGGTCTTATCGTAGAAGCCATAGCCATTTCGTTCATGTCCATTTCTCGTAGCCTCCCATCTCTTATGGTCACGGCTATCCTTTGCGGTTTCGGTGTTGGCTTCACTAACCCTACAGGCTTCGCCTTACTGTCTGATGTCGCTCCTACTACAAGTAGAGGAATTGCCATGGGCGTTGCCAACAGCTTTTTGCAGGCTGGACTTGCGGTAGGATCAACCTCAATGGGTTTTGTTAAAGGAATGTTCGGATTTGAATGGATGTTTCAAGTTTGTGCCCTAGTAATCGTCCTCGGATCAACCTTGATTTTTATGTTAACTAAGAAAAGGGCAGCACAGCCTTAGTTAGCGTCAACTTTGAGCATTTTGAGATGAGTTAGGAGGGCAACAACACAGTTATGGAAGGAATGGGAAGGTACAGCCATGCACAAACGGCGAGGGCTAACATAAGAACGGAGATGAACGCTAAGGCGTAGTCTGTCCTCTTCATTTTCAGCACGTAGAGGTTGGTGCGTTCTTCGCTGGCTCCCCAAGCTCGGGACTCCATAGCCTCCGCCAGCTCTAGGCTTCTTCGGATGGCGCTTACAATTAGGGGAATGAGGATGGGAATGTAATTCCTCACCCTTTTCATAAAGCCTCCACGCTCAAGCTCCAGTCCTCTCGCCTTCTGAGCGTCCATGATGGTTTGCGCCTCCTCAGCTAAGACTGGAACGAAACGAACGGCAGTGGTGAAGGCGAAGCAAAACTCGTAGGGGACACGACTCTGCTCCAACGCCAAGCCTAAGTGGTCTGGTGAAGTAGTGAGGAAAAACATGGAGAAAGATTCTATGAGCACGAGGAAACGGAGAGTCATGGCGAGGGAATATTCTAGAAGGGACGGAGAAGGCAACCGAGGGTATTCCGTGTAAAAGTAGGTGAAAACGAAGTTGAACAGAAAAATGAAGGCTGCAAACAACGAAGCCCCTCTCATCGATCGAACCCATTCTCGTTGAACGCCGGCCACCACTATAAACGGTATCTGAACGAAGAATAGCAAGATGAGGGGTAACAACTTGTTAAACATGACCGCAATCACGAAAAACACACAAACGTAGAAGAACTTAACCCTTGGGTCCAGCCGATGAACGGGCGATGAGACCCTTCTAAACCTAAGGCCGTCGAAGACGCTCATGAGGATGCCTCCAGAAAATCCATCAAAACCCTCCTCGCCTCATAAACATCGATCACGTCGGTTGGTAGTCCCAAATCTGCTAGTCCCAGAAAGATTTGAGTTATCTGTGGAGGCACGATGGAGGCTTGTGCAACAAGGTCACGGTTAGTCAGAACTTGCTTGGCGCCGCCCTCAGCCACGATCTTCCCTTGAGCCATCAGCACAACGCGAGGGTTGCACTCTGCCACAAACTCCACATCGTGCGTGACGATGATCACCGTCTTCCCTTGCGCGTTTAGTTGAACAATAAACTGTCGCAGCTTCTCCTTCTGCTGATAATCTTGACCGATGGTGGGCTCATCGAGTATAACCACTCTCGGGTTCCAAGCAAGAACTGAAGCCAAGGCAACCCGCTTTCTTTCCCCACCACTCAGCATGAACGGGGAAGTTTGACGATACTGGGTCAAGCCTAGAAGATTTAGGGCCCACGTCACCCGCCTTTTGATGTCCCTTTCCTTAAAGCCAAAATTTCGTAGTGCATAGGCGACTTCCTCTTCTACAGTCTCGCAAAAAAGCTGGTGGTCCGGGTTTTGGAACACAAACCCAACCTTTCGGGCAAGGCTGGCCACGCTCACTTCTCGAGTGCTGACCCCATCTATAAGAACCTCCCCCTTCATCGGCTTTAGTAATCCGTTGAAGTGTTTCACTAGCGTGGTTTTTCCCGCGCCGTTTTGACCCATGACGGCGATGAAGTCTCCGTTCTGGACGGTGAGGGAAACCCCCCTTAACGCTTCAACGTCATTCGGGTAGGTGAAAGAAACATCCTTAACCTCGATCATGCCTCAAAACCTCCTGTAGGAGCTGGGACGTTTCCCACGAGGTTACTGGAACCCGGCTGAGTCGTATCCCATTTTCTTTAAGAACTTGGTAGAGCTTGGTTGCCTTGGGAATTCCAACGCCGATCAAGCGGGCTGTTTCAGAGGTAAATACTTCTCGAGGTTCTCCGTCCAGCACGATTTTTCCTTCATCCACAACAATCACGTGGTTGGCGTACTGGGAGGCTAAATCTAACCGATGCTCCACGAGCACAACGGTGATGCCCAGCTTTTTATTTAAGTCATTGACCACCTCAAAGATTTTTTGAGCCCCCACCGGGTCAAGGAAGGAGGTGGGCTCGTCAAGCACCATCACTTCCGGCTGCATCGCCAGCACACACGAGATGGCGACTCGCTGTTGTTGCCCGCCAGAAAGCTCGTGAGGCGCCCTCTCGCGAAGGTCTTTTATGCCAGTCATCTGTAGCGCCCAGTCGACCCGCTTTTTGATTTCATCCCTCGGCATTCCCAGATTTTCGAGCCCGAAAGCCACATCCTTCTCCACCGACAGTGCAAAAAGCTGGTTTTCTGGGTTTTGAAAAACCAGTCCAACGTGTCGGGCGAGCTCATAGATGGGATGTTCACTCACCTTAAGACTGGCAACCACTAAGTCTCCTTCTAGTTTTCCGCCATAGAAGTGGGGTATGAGGCCATTAAAGCATCGGCAGAGGGTGGTCTTACCGCAGCCGCTGGGACCCGTGAGGATCACAAACTCCCCGCTCTCGATGGTTATGGAAACATCTTCGATGGACGGCTTCATACCGCCTGGATAGGTGTATGTTATGCTTTTTGCTTCGATGACCGCCAATTTTGGACCGCTCACCCTTTATTGGCAGAGAATGTCTTCCATTTAAGAGTAGCTACTTAAAAAAGAGTTATTTCAACCCCTCTTTAAGAAGCCTCACGCACCGCTTGAGGGTAGCCTCAACGTCTCCTACTCCATTAGCTCCCGCTGAAACAGAGTGCCCTCCACCCATGCCGTGGAGGTATTCGCCAAGGGGCTTGGCTATGTCCCGACCTAGGTGTATCCCCGTGTTTTTATGGAATTCGCGGCATGCTCTTAGGCTAACTTGAAGTGTGTCTCCTCTCTGGCCGGCAACCACAGCCACATGTGCCCCCAACGCGATTAAGGCTCTGGCGGCGGAGGCTTGGTAGGCGCTCACGTGGGACAGCGCAATCAGCCAGTCATCGATCTTCATAAGATGCACGCGTTGACCTGCTTTTAGTCGTGCTATACGCTCTGAGGGGTCCATGGGCAGGGAAAGGAGTGAAAGGGCTTCCTCGGCGTTGACCCCAGCTTCGATGAGGTCAGCCACGGTTTTAAGGGTGGTGGACTTGGCTAAAACAAAGTGTCTTGTGTCAAAGGCTACTCCCAGAAACAATGCTTTAGCTTCGGTTTCTGTTATCTGGACTCCCAAGTCCCTAAAAAACCGATAGACAATCTCGCAGGTGGATGAAGCATTCTCATCAGCTATGGATAGGGTTGCGAGGCGTTCCGTTTCGGGGTGACTCGCGTGATGATCGATCACGATGATCGGAGCATTCGACATCTGGACTCGTTCACCCCATTCATCTAGCTGCTGGATGGTGTTCGTGTCCAGTAATATGATGACACCCGCCTCTTCGATATGTGGCTCTGCTGTTAGTTTCATGGGCAAGGAGTTTAACAAAGATTTAGAAAGTCTGCTGGGTCCTTGAGCTGCCGCGATCTCCACGCTTAATTTTGGTCGTAGACGCTGCAGCAGTTGGGAAAGGGCGAAGGCAGCGCATACCGCGTCTGGGTCAGCGTTATGATGACACAATAACACAACTAGCTTGACACTACGTTTGTCTATGAGAGACAATATTTCGTGGAATTGCATCTGGGTTCACAAGTTGGTATAAGACAGCGTTATTTAGTCTTTGTGGTGTGAGGTTGTTTGCGTTTTGAATAAATTTTTGACTAGTCTATACCGGGGGGAGGGGGACTAGGCAGTCTTAGGCAGTCCTAGACAACGGGGGCATTTTCACGTCAACTATAAGAATTGATGATGTGAGGAGCAACATTTTGCTTTTTTATACACTCTTCTTCAGTATTTGAAGGATGGAGATGTAAGTTAAGGGCATAATTTATCTCTTTATTTCCTCACAATTCTAATCAGTTCTTTGGGTTCAGCAATAATTTTACCACAATTCTCACATCTTGACACTTCCAGTGGTTCATGCATAGGAATGAAAGTCTTGAAAGTAAAAGTTGGTTAAGAAGAATAAGCAACTAACCCTCACTTAATAGGGAGACGCAGACAAGCATGGAGCTTCCTTAAGTACTTTTCAATCGACAGAAAGGCTTCGTTTTTGGCTTCGTTAGCCAACTTTTCCACGTCATAGTTTTTCATCAAGGGCGACAAAACGATTTCCACATCTACATTCACGGTGACAGGCTTCACCCCTTCAGTGTCCACAGTTATGTTAAGATCAGAGATCCGCTGGGAAGGAATCTTAGAAAGGATGTATTCCCTCGCGGATTTCTCCGCAACCCTACACAACTCTTCTGTCTGCTCAGAAGTAAGCTCCGGTATGCCTATCTCTTCCAAAAGCTTCACCTAAGATTCAGACTCAGGCTGCGACGGCGGTGCAAGCGGACGTAAATCACGCTGCAGCTTCACTTGCAAGTCTTTCACTTGGCTCCGCAGCCGTTCTTCCTGTTTACCCAACACGCCAATCCTCATGTTGAGAAGGTCCTTCCGCTCGTTTAGCTCGGTGGTCGCCTTCACCTTCTCCGACTTCACGAGAAGCGAGCCAATCGACTTATAAATGACCGCATCGTCAGTTAACTTTTCCAGCTCGCTCAACGCTTGCTCTGTTTCCGTGAGCTCCAGCTCCAGTTGCTGTTTTTGTGTCAAGATCACCTGCAACGTCTGCTGTAGCTGCTGAAGCCTCAGCAACCGCTCCTGAACATGGGGTGGAAGCCTTGAAATCTCATCACTTTCCATGGAATACACCACTATTTTCATTTACGGAACAGCTTGAAGCCGTCCATGTCTGTTACGTATTCAAAGCTAGACTCTATTAAGTTCTTCGCTTCGTCCAGGCTTTTAGCGGTTCTACATGTCCATTCATCTGAGTCTTTGCTCCAACATAATTTTATCCATCTTCAACCTAAACGAGACTCTCCAAGTTAACATTACAAAACGAAAAGGAGGAGAACTTATGATGATATCGCCAAAGCTAATGTTTTCAACTTAAAGAAGAAACTGAAAGAGGGAAGCTAGCTAGCAGTTTCAACCTGAATGATCCTTAGCGTATTGGCAAATCTCCCTCAAAACGCATTCGTAGCATAGTGGCTTTACCGGCTTACAAACAAGACTCCCAAACTCAATAAAAATCAAGCATAACCTCGTTAAATCGTTAATTTTTCATAATGTTTATATATAACCTTCTTATTCTGTCCTCTCAAAAACGGAGGCGAAAGAAAATGAGTGAGTTAATTCGTCTAAAAAGGAAGAAAACCAAGTATGCTTGGCTTTTAGAATTTGATGAGGTTAAGCGGTGGCTTAAGGAGTTACCTAGTGCTACAACGCGGTATGAATATCTGTGCCATTTAGATCGTTATTGCAAGTATAAGAGTAAAAATCCTAAAGAGCTGATTGAGGAAGCTCTAAAGAGACAACGGAGTGACGATCCTAACGTGAGAAACTTGACGAATCAGGATTTGCTTAGCTTTTACGAGTATCTTAGAGAATATGGTGAGTCTAAGGTTAAGGGGTTGAAGCATGCGAGCAAAACGTCGTTGTTGTATTATAGTGCTATGCGAAGTTTTTATCGCTACAACGGTATTGAGTTGCCGAAGTTTAGTAGACGTCTCAGAGTTACGTCGTCGATGGTTGAACATGAAAGGGGTTATATTCCGTCTCCTGAAGATGTGAACCTTTCAATTAACTATGCAGAAGGTGCGAGGAACAAGGCTATTATTGCGACTCTAGCTTCTAGTGGTCAACGCGATGGTGTCTTAACGGCTCTCAAATATAAAAATGTTAAAGACGATCTTGAAAGGGTCCGAACGGTAATCTTGAGGGTTCCGAGCTTTTTACCGAACGTGCATGGTATCAACGTGAATAAGAATAGAACCGCTTATTTCTTCGGTATCAGCAAGGAGGCGTTGGAATACATTAAGGCGATGATCGACGAAAGGCGACGTTATGGTGAGGTGATCGATAATGAAAGCTGGTTGTTTAGGTCGTATGCTAAAACCCATCGCCTTCAAGGAAGCACTAAAGAAGGAACTATACCGGTAAGGGTTACGAAGGATACTAAAGGCGAACCAATTAGCACATGCGGGATCATCAACATCGTTGAAGGAACAGCAATAAAGGCAGGCTTAATGGAACCTAGAACCGTATCGGGAGAGCGAGCGAAGATACACCCACATAGCTTTAGGAAGTACTTTAAGAAGCAAGCAAGTAAGGGTGTTAAAGAGGCTAGGGAATTGCTTTTAGTTGAATACTTTATGGGTCATAAGGTTCCCGCGCTACAGAGTGCTTATCCCGCTGTCGACTTTAACGACCCAGAGGTTGTAAGAGCATTTTATGAACAGATTGAACCTAACTTAAGCTGGGTTCCCAAGCCTATAAGCGAAGTTGAAAGGCGAAAACAGACAATTCTCGATCTTGCGCGTACAGTTATGCCGGAAGATCGATATAGAATGTTAGAGGGTATTCTGAGTGGTTGTTTAACTATGTCTCAGATTGACGAAGCGATAGAGAGGTTCCGAAAAGGCGAAACTCAAAAGAAGGAAAAGGAGATAGGTGTGATCGAACTCGATTCTGAAAATTCCGATTGTCAAAAAATGATAAGCGAAGCACAACTAGAAGCCTATCTGTCGAAAGGTTATCGCTTCGTCGCGACGCTTCCTAGTGGTAAGTGCGTGATCGAGAAAAACAACCATTAAACACTCTTTTTCTCTTAAAGTGTCATAGAATCGGACAAAATTTAAAAAGAAGCGTGATATAAGGTTATTTTAGGGGTGATCGGTATGGATGAGGTAAACTGTAAGCTTAACCGCGAAGATGTGAGGCGACTTAAAGAGATGGTGCACATAAGAGGTTTCAAATCCAAAGCTGAAGCTATAAAGACTTTGTTGCGCGAAGAGTATGAGAAAATTAGAAGTGGATAAAGAAGGATTTCGCTTATTCGACGACTTATGGCTTGAAATTGCGGAACTAGATGAGGATGTGCTAGGTTCATGCACTTGTCCGGTAACATTTAGATTATGGTAATGGTTTTGTTTTTCTCCGTATGTCTGGATTGTTTGCAAGGCAATCTTTCATTTCGTATAGTTCTGTTATGGCTTTGCTGACTTTTTCTATAATTTGTGTCTCGTTTTGGACAGATGCATTCACGGTGGTTGCATTTGTACGTTTAGAGACAGATTGTCGTTAAGATGTTTTCGTTCTTTATATTTTTGCGAGATGTACCGTTCTATTGTTCTTAGATTTATTCCCGTTTCTTCCGCGATTTGTTTTGGCGTCCATCCTTTTGCTTCGGCGATGTCATCAAACATTTCTGTCTTTTAGGTTTTGATTTTTGGTTTTTGGGTTGACGAGCGTGTTGACGAGTTTTCAAATTTTTGTTTTTTCTTTTTTAACAACCCCTTCCGAAAGAGTAGGATACCCATAAGAGCATAGGCGTTTTTGAAATTCATGGTATGGTGTTTTGACACTAATTAGTTAGTTTTTGGCATAATGTTGAAGATTCTAGATTTTGGGAATTTGGGTTAATGGGGCTTGTTTTGGGGTTGTTTTGGTTGATTAGGTTATAGACTTGCTCGTAGTAAACCGAACACGTCTATAGGAAACACGGATATGGTGGCCTCATAGAAATACCCTCGATAATTGATGGTTAAAAGGCTTGTCTATTTTTGGCTTGTCTAGGCGCCTAAAGACTTGTTTCGTTTAGTCGTAAGCCTAGATTGTGCTTTGTTTACGAAGGCGAAGGCTATAAGCGGTTTAAAGCATGAACGGAAACTAAAGCATAATCGAATGGATAAAACAAGCCCAAAACGAACCGCTTATCAACCAAATCTTAGGACACCTCATGTAATAAGAGGTATCGAACCTTTAGCTATATTTCATGACCAAACCAAAATCTATGAAGATAGCATATTAAAAACCACACATCTTTTATTTTTTCTCCTAAACAACAGCTCGAACAAGTTCGGTAGCGCTTATGCTCAAAGGGAAAATGCGAATCGGTAGGGTTAAAAGCTACGTATGCTTGAAAGCATATTAATTATGTTTGAGTTTTTCTCGTTTCTTTTTTTCTTCTTTTTCTGTTTTGCCTTTAAGCATGTAATAAATCGTTGTTATTGTGGTCAAGTCTCTTGTTTCTGGAAAAAGGCGCATGTCGGTTCCTAATAGGAGCCTTCTATAATCTTCGTTTATTAGGGGTGATATAGAGTATAAGCACAACGATCCAACTCTCGAAGCAATCATAAACAGTCTCTCGTTGCTTACTATTTCCCCTTCCTTTTTCTCTATTTTGGCTTGATATTTAAGTAATAACGCTTCAAAAAGTGGTAAAAGTGTTGATTCGGAAAAAACTTGTGCGTGTTGATCCTCATCTAAGTTTTCAGCTAGAAATACTAAATGTTTTAAGGCTTTACGCGCCTTTTTCCTTATTCGATAATCCTTTTGGCGCCTAATATCTAGTCGTTTCATGTATGCTTGTCTGTGGTATGTAAGCCATTCAATATCACTTTTCCGTAACACCTTTAGGTCACCGCGCTGTTTGATGTAAGATATGTGTAACGAATAATATAAATCTTATGAAACGTAACGAATTTTTGAGGACAATTTAACCCTTCATAACCTAAATTAAGTTATTTTGCGTATCACTTAATTAGTGGTCGGATAATGGCAATAATGCGAAACGAATATTCTGTCCAAACAAGTGTCTGCATTCCTCTCGATGTCTATAAACAGATTCAAAAGCTAACAATATTGGGAAAATTCCGATCTAAAGGAGAGGTTTTCCGACAAGCATTAGCCGAATTCATGAAGAGCGAACAGATTCAAAGCTCGCTCGATGAATACGATCGCTTATACAGACCATTAAAGGTTGTCAAAAATGAGTGAGCAACATATGGTAGGAGAGAGGTTGATCAAAAAAAATGAATAACAAAAGAAAAAGGCAAAAGCAAGTGTTTTTTACCTATATGAAACCTAAACTGGATCGTATAGCAATTTCGGGTTTGTCAGACGTCGAAGCGTGTAAACAGTTTACGTGTTCATCAACTCCCTTGGAGAACTGGGACGATCGTCTCTATGATACCGAGGAACGAAAAGGGTTTGTCCTCAGAGAAAAGTTCGAGAAAGAAATATTAGACGAATACGATATCGAATTTGAAAGCGATCCCGACGATAAAGTGGTCTTTTTAAAAGAGCTACAACGCAGATTTTATGATGCTGTCTTCTGTTTAACCGTTCGTCGGTCACAAACGGCGGTTCCGGTGGTTTTGGGAGTTTTTCAAGCTGGTGAAAAGATACCTAAAACTCTTAAAAATGCTTCGTTGTATGTGCGGTTAGAATTTGATTGGAAACATATCCTAAAAAAGTAGAGTGGTATAAATAAATGGAAGCGCGGAAACTAGTGCTCGAATGGGAAGCCTTAGAATTTGAAAGAAAACAAAAATTGAACGAATTTGACGATTTAAAGTTAATTGAGAGACTTAAAAAAGAAAAGAGGTAAAAGCATGACTATCTTGGAAGACCTTCTTAAAGAAGTTTTGGAAGCTCAAAAGCAGACCTTGGAAACCTTAAACCGTATCGAGCAAAGGCTAGCTTCACGACAACAACACAAATCTTTTCTAGAACGATTAGGGCACGTCAAAAAGGTAGAGAGTGAATAAAATGTCCAAAACCGTCGAACGCGTGCGCTTCAATCTTAGAAAAGGAAACATGCCAGCCTTTTTTGAGGAAATGGCTAACTTTATGTCTGATTTAGACAGACGAATGCTTGTATTTGATGAACGGTTAGCAGAGATTGAACGTCTTGCGTCAATAGCCTTCGGGAATTCAAAAAAAGCTTGGCAAATAGTAGAAAAACTTGAGGGTGCGAAATAATGGCAACGGCCGAAGGAACCGTCACAACGCGAATGGTTTATGAAATCGTCGGAGCAGCAGACGCGGTTAAAGCATGCCACGAAGTAAGGCAAGCGATAGCTCAAGGAACGCTGGGTGTTAAAGCTGGAAGCGAAGCTCTTAGGGAAAACCTAGAAGTGTGGCGCCTTCAACAGACGGCCCTTCGTGGCGCTACAACGATTTTTAAGGTGACACATACCGAACTTTTAGCGTTCGGAAGGGTGATGAGTCATATAGGAATGATTGGAAGAGACGTAGTTCAAATGTTCACTGCTTGGAACGTTTCTATGATCAGAATAGAGCGCTCACAAAGAGATGTCAGAGACGCCCAAATCGCCTTGAGAGACGCACAACTCGAATACACGGGAATAGTCAGAGAATCCGGCGTGGAAAGTGACGAGGCAGCAGAAGCGTTGCTAAGGCTAAGTGACGCACAAGACGCGTTAGAGGAAGTGCAACGTAGACTAGCAGAGGCACAACAACAAAACGTGTTTCAGATGATCAGTTATGGTTTAATGATTCCGACGTTTATCGCTAGCTCGATTCAGGCGTCAATAGCTATAAAAACGTTCATAGCGTCTCTGTCTGCCGGAGCCTTAGCTTATACAACGTTAGGTTCTGCTCTAACGGGAACCGTAATTCCCGCTCTAGGTGTCGGCGCTCTAGCATTTGCGGCATTTTTCGGAACCTTCCAAGCCCTAGCCCTAGCAAATGAAGGACGATTGTTAAGCCTTGAGGAGATATGGTATAGATTATCGGTTGTCCTACCACAAAACATAGGCGAAGCACTTAAGGGAATAGGTGTTGCTTGGCAAAACTTCGTCAACTGGGTCGGTGGTGCTTGGGCAGGCTTCACTAAATGGTGTGGTGACGTATGACAAGGAATATGTAATGTCGTGAAGGGGGTGTGGGATTGGTTGTGTGGAGTAGGAGGTGCTCTCGTTAAAGCTTGGGGAGACTTCGTCACTTGGATAGGTGAGGCATGGAGAGGCTTCGAGACCTCTGTAGGTGAGGCATGGAAAACGATATGTGAAGCTGCTAGTGGAACATGGAATAGCCTTATGGAAGCAACGGGGCCACTCAGAAAAGCTTGGGGTGACTTCGCGAAGGATATAGGCGAAAAATGGGAAGCGTTCAAATCAGATGTAGGTGTTGCTTGGGAAGGGATTTATAAAGCCGTTAGTGACGTGTGGGATAGCTTGCTCGGTGCTTTAGGCTTACGTAAAGTTTGGACAGATTTTACTACGTGGCTTGGCGGAGAGTGGGAAATGTTCAAAAGCTGGTTCGGTGGAGGGTGGCAAAAACTATGCAACGACATACAGAGTTGGATAGGAGGAGTAATCGGAAAGATTAGAGAGATGATAAACGCGCTGTGGGAGCTAGTCGCCGCACGATACGCAGCCGGATATACGCCGCTCGAAGAAAGAATGTATAGGTTCCAGAGAGGATTCACGGGAGTCGTCACTGGACCCATGACTTTTATTGCGGGAGAAGCGGGTCCAGAGTTCGTGAACGTTCAACCGTTAACGAGAATGCGTGGGGTGGGCGCCGGATCGGTTGTTGTCATCCAAAACATTTCGGGACCACTAGTCGAAGTTAGAGGACATGCTGATCGTCAGCTTGCAGAGGAAGTGGGACAGTTTATTGTGAGTGAGTTAAAAGGATACACACACTTAAAATTTGTCACGAAATAGAATGTGGTAAAAGTGACGGTCGACGACAACGCACGCGTCAGCAAATCGAGAGGCGCATAGTCAAGTTAAAGAGGTTTTGTGGTTTCTAAAAATGCTGGCTGATAATAAGGATACGAAACTTTTTGAGGTCGACCTTGCCTTGATCGACGAGTCTGATACGTTTCGCGACGAAACCTTTGACGAATCGCTCGGTCGCGACCTAGAGCTTGAAGGCTTGTTGTCGTTTCCTATCGTGCGTCGTAGTCCTCTAAATCCTTCGCGTTTCGAGATCGTCGATGGTCATAGTCGTATTCGTGAGTTACGTCGCTTGGGTGAATCAAAGGTTCTCTGTCACGTCGTCGATGTCGATGACGTCGACGCTATTTTCATAGGTTTAAAGATGAACCTTAAACGCAAGTCGTGTAATCCTATGTGGTTAGCGCGCAAGGTTGATGTTTTGCACACGCGTTATAAGATGAGGCTTAAGGATATTGCCTCGCGTCTAGGGTTTTCTAAGAGTTATATCAGCAAGTGTAACAGTTTTAACAAGCTCCCTATTGAGGTTCAAGACGCTTTAGCTCATGGACAGATAACGGTTGATGAAGCCTATGCGCTTGTGTCCTCGTCGCGTCGTATTCCAGACGTTGACGTTTCTGTTCATACTCGCGCTTGTGATGGTTGTGGTAGGGTTGCACCTAGTCAAGACGTGCGTGAGCTTCGCTTATGCGTTTATTGTGTTGCTGATTTGAGAGGGAAACGCGTGGCAAGGGTTCACGACCTTGAGCGTTCGCTTGATTGTGCGGTCTGTAAGTCGACACGGAAGGTCGACCGCGTTGCTCTCTGTCGTCGTTGTTTAACCGAGTTTAAGCGGTTCTTGAAGGGTCGACCTATTCAAGCCGATTTGCGAGGGAGCGAAGCGACCGAGCACACACCACACAGCACACCACTTCATTCCCGCACGAGGGAGCGACCGAAGGGAGCGACCGAGGAGGAGGTCACGACCGAGCGGAGCGAGGGAGTGCATGACTAGCTTTATTAATTTCTCAGAGAAACTTTTTTATGGTGATCGTTTTGATGGCTAGGTTTTATTTTTTGTTGTGTCTTGGAGATTCTGATTTTGTTTTTGCTAAGGTTCTAAAGACTATGCTTGTGGGTGATAGAATTGCTGAGTTTCTACTAGACATGGGCGACAAGTTCGAGGATCAAGTGACTATTGCGCACCTTTTTGAGTCTAAAGAAGCGCGCGAACAATTCTTTAAGAAGGTTGAAGGGTTCGGTTATCATCTTTATGCCCTTGTGATCTACGTCAACAAACCCAAAAACGTGATCGAGGTGTCACCCTTTAGTTGCGAATCAGAGTTTAAGGAATTCGTTGATGAGATTTCTAAAACGGTTACGTCAAACGTAGAAAAGAGGGTTTCGACGTATGTTGCCTAGTGGCTTGAAATGTCGTAATTGTGGTAGTGTCGACAGTTATAAGGTTGTCGAAAGCGTTGTCGATTCTAAGCGTAACCGACTAAACTTGAGGCTTAAATGTGATGTGTGTGGTCATAGACGAAAGAGCAGAAAAGGATTGAAAAGCGGTTTAAACCCTAAGTTGTGCTATGCGCCTTGTTCATGGAATCAACGCGGAAAATGTCTTCTACACAAACATGTTATTCCACATCTAGGGCGTTGTCGTCTGTCTGTTCTAGGTCTTCAAAAATAGGCGCGGTAAAAGTCTAGAAAAATAAGCTCAATTAACGATTATTTGAGATTCAGATCAAGTTAAACCTCTTTCGATGTCCCTCTGGAACAATTTTCTCCAGAAGACCTCTCGTCTCCTTTTCCTCTTTAACCAAGCCCACCCGCTTCAAAACCCTATAAACGTTCGTGTCGATCATAATCACGTCTTGGTTAAACGCCCAAGCTAAAACCACGTCAGCGGCGTATTCTCCTATCCCAGAAAGCTTCAATAGCTCTTCCCTGTTTTGAGGCACTTTTCCATCATGTTGGTCCATTAAGATTTTCGCCAACTTCTGTAGCCTTCCTGCCTTAACATTGTACATCCCTGCTGGTCTAATTAACTCAGCAATCTGTTTCAACGACGCCTTTGCAACATCTTGCATCGTCGGGAGGACACTGAACAATCGTTTATATGCTGCATCCACTTGTAGTGGTCGAGCTCTTTGCAATAGCACAGACAAGCATAGTTTCCTAAACGCGTCTGTTTCATGACGGTATGTAAAATCTCTAAAAGTCGCCTTGTCCGCCCATTCTAACAGCTTTGCGACAAACATGTGAGCGTTAATGCAATGCCCTACTTCATGTAGCATAGCCTCAAGAAACTCCTTACATCATAGCATAAAAGGACATTCGTTAGACGTAGCCACCATAGGTGTCTTATAAAAGACTGAGTTCACTTAAGTTTGACCACTGTACATTTTGAAGCGGATTTTAATGCTGCCTCGGCTATGAGAAGAGCCTTTAAGCCATCAATACCCGTGACTAGCGGCTCTTCGTTGTTTAATACGCAGCTTGCAAAGTGTTGCAACTCCAGTTTGAGGGGCTCCTTCCACTCGTATCGAGGTGTTAGGGTCTGCCCTGCCGTTTCTATGGTTATTTCTTGAGTGAGATAGTTGAGGGACATGATGGCTTCGCTTCCCGTCGCGATCAAGCTTCGAATCTTGTATGGGGTTAGCCAATTTGCCTCGATGAAGGCAGTTTTTCCACTCTGAAACGTGAACATAATTTGAGCGTAGTCCTCAAACCTCGCGTGTTTTAGGTTGCCCGCCTTTGCGTAAACCGCCGTGGGATCCTCAGCGAAAAGATGTCTCATGATGTCTATGTCATGGATAGCGGTATCCTTCATCACTCCCACGTCTCCGATTCTTTCGGGCCATTTAGAAACCCTTCTTGCTGTAGCGGAGACGAGGGTTCCGACTTCTCCCTTATCGACGGCGCTCATGATCCGTTGAACCCCAGGGTTAAACCTCTCCACAAAGCCCACCATCAAGATCCGCTCTTTTCTTCTTGCTAAATCCACGATTTTTTTCGCTTGTTGGACGGTGCTGGCCATGGGTTTTTCCACCAACACGTGTTTTCCATCCTTCAACGCCCTCGCTGCTTCAGTGGCAAGATTTGTCGACCAAGTGCAGATGGCCACGGCTTCCACATCGCTTCGTCTAAACAGTTTTCCACTGCCTGCATACCCTTCCACACCAAATTTTTCAGAACATTGGCGCACCCTTTCCGGGTTTATGTCACACACTGCCTTCAGCTCCGTATCGGGCAGCTCGTTGAGGCGCTCAGCAACTCTTTGTCCCCAGAAGCCGGTTCCCACAACTGCTACGCCCAGCCTTCTCATTTGGTCCAAATCCCCCTTCCAACCCCGCGGTACACAAAGCCTTCTTTCTCCGCCTTGACAGGGTCGACGGCATGTCCCATGTCAACTATGGCGGCGGGCTTTTTGACCAAAAACTTGATCCTTCTTAAATTTAACCGCTTAAATCGGTTGTGTCCAACAGCGATGAGGAGGCAATCCACGCCTTCAACAGCTTTTGCTAGCGTTCTTTCAGCGGGATATTCCAGCTCTATCAACTCTTTGTAGGAGAAAAGGGGATCATACACATGAACGACAGCGCCCTTTCTACCTAGCATGTTTATAAGATCCTTCGCTAGGGATCCACGGGGTTCTTTCACGTTTGGGCGGTATGAAACGCCAAAAACTGAGACTTTGGCTCTCCTCATGGTTTTCCCGCACGACCGTAAAGCATCCTTTGTCAAGTGAAGTACGTGGCTTATCATTTCATCGTTTATTTTTCTTGCAAGTGTTACCATGCGAAGCTTTGCGTTTACGTTCTCCGCCTCTTCAACAAGAAGATACGGATCAGTTGGGATGTGCCCGCTAACAATTCCTGGGACCAGTAAGTGGCAGTATGGTTGCGTGTTGGCTGCTTTTTGGGTTTCGAGAAAGTCTATCCCAGCCTTTTCACAAAAGCGGGCAAACTCATTTGCCAACGCGATGTTAACGTCACGATACACGTTTTCGAACAACTTGACAGCTTCTGCAGCTTTTATGTTTCTTACCTTAATTATCTCCGCCTTTATAATTCTGCTTAAAACGAGGCAGGCTACCTTCAAGCTCTGCTCATTGACCGCGCCAACGACCCTCGGGTAATTAGCAATGTCTTGTAACACTCGCCCCGAGGCGGCGCGAATTGGACTGTAGGCTAAACCAAAATCGACTCCAGCCTTTAGGCCAGATGTTTTCTCAAGGGTCTCTTTCACCAGGTTTTCAGTTACTCCTGGACCCGTTGTACTTTCAAAAATGACTAAGGTTCCTGAACGTAAGCCCATACCCACCTCTTTACACGCTTTTTCAAGGTACGAATAATCCGGCTTTTTTTTCTGATCGATTAGCGTCGGGACAACGAATACGATAATATCGCTTGCTAGGGCTGCTTCCTTAGCGTCTCTTGTGATTGTGAGACGCTCCTTCTCTACATGTTTCTTGATAAGTTCGCCAAGCCCTGGCTCAACGAAGGGAGCCTTACCTTTTTTCACCAAACTGACGATGCGTTCATTTGCGTCGACACCGATGACCTTAAACCCTGCTTCGGCAAAAAGGCAGACTGTCGGCAGACCCATTCTTCCGCATCCTACGAGGCTAACGGTGTATTTTTCGCATTTTTCAGAGGAGTCTATGTCTTCTTTTTCAAGTTTCATTATGGAGGACATCCCGTTTCACTATTCCTTCTTCACGTTTTGCTATTATGATTTATTGCCTTTTCTATAATATTTTATCAGAAGGATGTAGAGATGTCCCCAGAGACACCTACGGGAAAGGATCTTGAGTCCTTAGCCTTTGACCTAGCTTGGCTACCGCTGCTTCTGTTTCAAAACTTCTTTACCTAGCTTCAATTAATTCTTTCCAATTGTCCACAACCATACTCTCCAGCCCACTTCACGTCCTATTAACTCATATTTAGATCTAAATAGAGGGGTCTTTTAGGGAAGATGAAAATGGATTTTGTTTGGGTTTTGATGGTTGAGTGGAGTTTGGGAGTGGTTGCTGTTTGGGCGCGCAAAGTCATGTCTCTCGCGTAGGTCATGGAGTGGTTTAAATATAATATTGTGCTATCTTTACTTTGGAGGTTTGTTTTTGGCTGAGGTTGACGAGGACGTTCAGTTTGAGAGGGATTCGGAGTGGCTTTCTTTTCATTATAAGGAGCTTCAGGCGAAGTATCCGAATAAGTATGTGGCAGTCTTGGATGAGCGTGTTGTTGGTGTTGGGGATGATGGTGAGAAGTTGTATGTTGAGGTCGCGAATAGGTTTAGTCGAGATCCTGTTGTTGATTTCATTAAGGATAAGAAGACTATTCAGGTGGGGAGGTTCAAGGCGAGAGTTATTTTATGACCTTTAAGGAGTGGAAGGTTTCTTCTACCATTATAGAGCCCTTGGAGCTTGTTGGAGAAGTAGTTGATCTAAAAGCGGTTGTTATATTTTTTTGACGTATTAGGGAAAAAGCATAGAAAAAGAATGCATGTTGACACTAAAAGTGATGTGACTATTATACCGTTATCTTTCGCTGAGTTGCTGAGTTTAAAGCTTGATGTGAAAGCGGTAGTTAATGGCTCAGAGGGCTACTTGTCAAGGGTTAGGGTAAAGATAGGGGAAAAGGAGTTCGGTACAACAGTGTTTTGTGAGCGGGAGGGCAAGTCCTATATCTTAGGTGTGAAAACCTTGCAAGAGTTTTCTAAGGTTGAAATTGACTTCAAAAATAAATTAGTGAGATTCCATTATTGAAAGGGCAATAAGATTCTTAAGACGATTCCCGGATTTCCTTCTCGATATTTGAATTTCATGTCCTTTTGCATTAGGTATTTAACTGTTTAAACACCTAGCTGTTAAGCGGGACAACAATCTTTCCAAGAGATTAACGCATTCTTTTCGGGCAATTTGTTGCATTTCATCGGTCACTTTCTCTTTATACTTTGGATCAAACAACTTATAATAAAGATCAGGGAAACACTTAACATCACATTCACACTCAGTTTCGGTTTCCGCCGTTATTCTGATTTGGATTTTATAAGGAGTGGTCGGACGGATTCCTTCACTATACTCTATAGCTTTCTTTGCGAGTATCTTCTCAAAATCAGTGTTTTTTATCTTACCTTTTAAACCGGCTGACATAAATTTTGTATACGATTTTCTATCTGAGAAAAACCAAACATGAAGTGGACTTAAATAAAAAGTAGGAACACCCATTTCTTCCCGCATAACATACTTTTCTGGTTGATCTGGTATTGGTCTTGGTACTTCGTTAAGCACCTCCAAAATTCGACTTCCCAGATTGCTACGACTAAGAGGGATTAAACACCTTCTCTCAATCACCAGAGAATCTATATTTATGCTCAAAAAAGTCGCACCTTATAAGTCCTTTGTTTCTATAAATGAATATTTGCATATTTAAATTTATCAGCGGGATGGTGACTGGTGTGGGCAGTAGAGTAGAAAGACGATAACGAAGAGTGTGGATAGGCAGTAAAACGAATTATTCCCGTTCGTTTTTCGGTCACGTCTTGACTACCGCAAAAGGTTTCTTTACCCGTCAAAAAGTACATCAAATAGGCATGACAAACCTTAATATGCCGCGATAAGTAAGTAAGCTCTTCAAAGATTAAGGTGGAACCAACCTTGCTCACAACTGAGGTGAGCAGATGCCCAAACTAAACGTTTCCTTGTTAACCGGTCGAACCATCGACCAAGGATGCGGAAAAGAATACGGCAAGCTTTCCCAAGAATACTGGAGAAGCGTGGCCATCTGCGAGATGGATCCTCACGACATGAAAGAACTCGGAGTGAAGGAAAACGAAAACGTCAAGATCACCACTGACTACGGCTCCACTGTTGTACGAGCCGTAAAGTCAGCGAGGGCTCCCCACCCCAACATGGTGTTCATCCCCTACGGACCTTGGGCCAGCCTCATCGTCAACCCTAGAACCCACGGAACCGGCATGCCATCCTTTAAAGGTGTACCTGCACAAATCGAACCTGCACCCAAAGAAAAAGTCTTGGGCCTACGAGAACTCCTCCAAGAACACTACCGGAAGGAATGAACATGCCCACTATACCCAGCGTTACCTGTCCCGTCTGCGGCTCCTTCTGCGACGACATTGAACTAACCATAAAAGACAACGTCATCACTGATGTAAAAAACGCCTGCGCCGTCGGAGCGGCCAAGTTCCTTAGTTATGCCAATCCCCACCATCGCCATGTTAAACCCCTCATAAGAAAGAATGGTGAATTAGTTGAGGCTTCGCTGGATGAAGCCATCCGAAAAAGCGCCGAGATCCTCACGGATGCGAGCTATCCCATCCTTTATGGCTGGAGCTGCACTAGCTGCGAAGCCACCCGCCTGGGACTCGAACTCGCCGAGGAAGTGGGCGGGGTCATCGACAACACCTCCACTGTGTGTCACGGACCCTCCATCCTCAGCATCCAAGACGTGGGCATATCCACCTGCACCCTAGGTCAAATACGGCATCGAGCTGACCTCGTCGTCTACTGGGGAAGCAACCCCTGGAGCGCCCACCCCCGCCACGTCGAACGATACACCACTTTCTCGCAAGGTCGATTCCAAACCAGCGCATGGAGGGGATATGTCTCTCGCGTCGCCGCCACCCTCACCAAAAAACGACTGCTAAGAGCAGCCAACCTCATCCTCATGCGCGATGTCCCAGCTCCACCAGAAATCGACCGTCGTCTACCCCCCACCCTACTCCAGAAGAAAAGAAAAATGATCGTCGTGGACGTACGCAGAACTCGATCTGCTGAGGCAGCCGACTACTTCCTCCAAGTCGAGCCCAACAAGGACTACGAGCTACTCCAAGCCCTACGCCTGCTCATCCGAGACGAGGAAATCGACGTGGACACGGTTGCCGGGGTCCCCACAGAAATTCTCGAAGAAGTCGCCGATGTCATGATCAACTGCGAGTTCGGCATCCTTTTTTTCGGCTTAGGTCTAACCATGAGCGAGGGGAAGCTCCGAAACATCGACGCCGCCTTATCGCTCGTCCGAGACCTAAACTACCGTACCAAGTTCGTGATCATGCCGATGCGAGGGCACTTCAACGTCACTGGCGCAAACGTAGTGTTTACCTGGACAACTGGATACCCCTATGCCGTCGACTTCTCCCACGGCTACCCACGATACAACCCCGGAGAAACCTCTGTGGTGGACATACTATGTCGTGGAGAGGCAGACGCCGGCCTCATCGTCGCGTCAGACCCCGTGGCTCACTTTCCACGAGAGGCCGTTCAAAACCTAGTGAAGAAACCCTTAATCGCCATTGACCCGCAGGTAACCCCCACCTCGTTGATGGCTGACGTGGTCATCCCTTCTGCGTTCGTGGGCATAGAAGCAGAGGGGACCGCCTACCGCATGGACCGTGTGCCACTCCCGCTAAAGAAAGTCGTGGAACCCCCGGAAACCTGCCTCCCAGACGTGGAAATACTGCAAAGGATTCTTCATGAAGTCCGGAGGCTAAAAAGGGAGGGAAAAGCGTAGAAATGGCTGAGCTTCTCATCAAAAACGGAATCGTTTACGATCCCATGAATCATGTTGACGGAGAAAGGATGGACCTCGCTGTTAAAGATGGAAAAATCGTGGAGAAAGTGAGAGGAAAAGGAGTAGAGGTAATCAATGCTTCCGGAATGGTGGTGATGCCCGGCGGCGTCGACATTCACTCTCACATAGCTGGCGCAAAAGTGAACGCGGGGCGTCTTCTTCGTCCAGAGGATCACTTTAAGGATGTGGAAGTCAAAACGGCGGTAACGCGATCCGGTGTGGGCTACTCGATTCCCTCCACTTTCACGACGGGTTACCGCTACGCGAGGATGGGCTACACTACGGTCATGGACCCGGCGATGCCTCCGTTGAAGGCTCGTCACACTCATGAGGAGCTCAACGACACTCCCATGATCGATAAGGCGTCCTACCCTCTGCTGGGCGACTGCTGGTTTGTCTTGGAATACCTGCGAGATAACATGATCGAAGAGTGCGCGGCTTACGTGGCTTGGACCATGAACGCTACAAAGGGATACGCCGTAAAGCTCGTAAATCCTGGAGGTCTAGAGGCTTGGGGCTTCGGCAAAAACGTAAGAGACATCGACGACCCTGTTCCGCATTTCAACATCACTCCGAAGGAGATCATTCGTGGCTTGTGCCAGGTGAATCAGCGCCTCAAGATGCCCCACACGATTCATGTTCACACCAACAACCTAGGAAAGCCTGGAAATTATATCACGGCACTGGAGACCATGAAGTGTGTGGAAAACTTGGCGAAGGGAGACAAGTCCGTCATCCACGTCACGCACTGTCAGTTCAGCGCCTTCAAGGGATCGGACTGGCGAACATTGGAGTCTGGAGCTGAAGAGATTGCAAGATACGTAAATCAGCACAGTCATGTGACCCTTGACATGGGGCAGGTGGTGTTCACCGACACAACCACCATGACAGCGGACGGACCGTTTCAATATATTCTTCATCAAATTAGCGGTAACAAATGGATTAACCACGACGTAGAAACCGAAACGAGTGCGGGCATCGTGCCGTTCCGGTACAGACGCAAGAGCTACGTGCACGCTATACAGTGGTCGATTGGGCTGGAGCTTTCCCTCCTAATCGAAGACCCTTGGAAAATCTACTTGACGACCGACCATCCCAACGCGGCTCCGTTCACCTCCTACCCAAGGGTGGTATCCTGGCTGATGAGTCAAGCTGCTAGAGAGAAAGTTATGAAAAAAATAAACAGGAAGGCAAGGCGAAGAAGCCTGCTCCCCACCATCGACCGGGAGTATACTCTTCGTGAAGTGGCGATAGTCACGAGGGCTGGTCCAGCAAAGGCGTTGGGCTTGACCCAGAAGGGACACTTGGGTGTAGGAGCCGACGCTGACATAGCCATCTACAACGTAAACCCTGAGCGCGTCAACTTGTCTAAGAAGTATAAGACGGTTCGGAGAGCGTTTCAAAGAGCTGCTTACACCATCAAGGACGGCAAGGTCGTGGTGAAAAACGGAGAAGTTGTGAAGTCGGTTAGCGGGAAAACCTTCTGGGTTAACGTGAGGGCTTCGCCGTCCGTCATCGAAATCGCGCCCACTTTACAGCGGGAGTTCGAGAAGTATTACACGGTGCGCTACGAAAACTACCAGGTTCCTACGCATCACCTTGCCATTTCTTCTCCCATTTTAGTTAAGGCTGGGGTGTAGAAAATGGTTGTAACATTACGTCCCAAACGTTCGTTTAAGGTTCCTGTGGATGCGGAGTGCCTTACCCCAGACCTTTTTGCTGGAAAGCCGAACAGGGAAATAACTGCGTTGAAACTGCGGGAGGGAAATCGGGAACGAGCCCTCGGCGAGCTTTTTGAGGTGGAGGGTGAAAGCGGTGCAACGCCAAAGGAGGTAAGCATCCAAATCTTCGGAGATGTTTGCAAGGTCAGGAGGATTGGAGCCCACATGTCTGCGGGAGAAATTGTGGTTCATGGAGACATTGGTATGCATGTTGGCGAAGAAATGACGGGAGGACAAATCACGGTGACGGGTAGCGCCGATTCATGGGCTGGGTCCATGATGAAGAAGGGAGTGATTGAAATCAAGGGAGATGCTGGCGACTACGTGGGAGCGGCTTATCGAGGAAGCACCGTAGGGATGAGTGGAGGAACCATCATTATACATGGAAATGCGGGAAACGAAATTGGATGCTTCATGAGGAAGGGGCTCATCAAAGTATATGGGAATGCTGGACAATTTGCGGGCATGCACATGAGAAACGGAGCGATACTCATTCGAGGAAACTCAGAGGGAAGAGCGGGGGCTGAGATGACGGGTGGAAAAATCGTGATATGCGACTGGGTTCCATCGATTGTTCCCACGTTTACCATCGACAGCATTCGCCCCAAAGTGAAGATAAACGAGGAGACGATTACGGGTCCCTTCTACGTGTTTATGGGTGACTTAGCCGAAGGCGGCAATGGAAAACTGTATGTTTCACAAATCAAAAACCCACACTTGAATTTTTATGAGGAATATTTGTGATTTTTGTTTGACGCCAAAGTTGCCTCTAAACTCGGCGGCAAACTACCCTCGAACGGCGTCAATATATGCCTGGCAAGCTTAACCGCCAAATGTGGAAATCTAAGTCGTCTTTATTGTAATCTTCATCATTCCACAACCATCTAGAACTATTTTTGGCGCAGAGCGTAAAGAGCCTGACCTGTTCCGCTCCTTCAATGATGGGTAGGGCTACCAGAATGTTAACTCCAAGACTTTTAAGTTGCTGGATGCGACTTTTCATCCTTTCCACATCACCGTTGATGGAAAACCTGTCCGCCAATTCTCCAAGTAAACGTTTTAAATGTTGGTTAGCACTGTCCTTAAAACCCTCATTTAAGAGAGCTTGCGCCTCGCTAAGATAACCCTTCTCGGCGAGCCTTTCACAAACCCATCTTCTTCTCAGCAGATACCCTAAGAGATGCTTAATAACATCGTCGTCAGCTTTTCTTTCCGCAAAATACGTGGGTGCATAAACAGCTGTGGGCATTCCTCCCGTTATCTCCCAAGTCACCTTAAGGTCCTCTTCAAGATTTTGGTTAAGTAAAAGGAATGGAATAAGATCGTACTCCTTTGCTAACTTTGCCGCCTCTCTAACCAACCCCTCACTTCCAATAAAGATAGTTTTCTGAGTTTTTTCACGGGCGCTCTTAACGAATTTTTGAAGCGTTTTTACTGCCGGCTTCCTCTGTTCACTTTCATTGAGATAGCGTTTGTTTCCAGCGACCAAACAGAGACCACAATTGGCGTATTTATTGATAACTCTCAGAGCCTCCCCTAGACGAAGCGATGCATCGTCTCTTCTAGTGGAGATCGTCAGAATCATGAACGGGTTTATGGCGAATCGCTCTCTAAAACTCAACAGGTTCTGTAATTCATTAATGGAAATGTCTGTGTGTAACCATTCAGCGTCTAGAACATGAAAATTGAGGCCATAAAGAGCGACTATTTCAGCACTCTTTCTCACGCCGATTTCGCGGTTGATGGAACCTCTACCAAATCGGGATAATTTAGTGGCTTTCCCGATCTGGGAAGCAATCACCGCTGTGGAACAGCCTCACCTTGCAACCAAAACACCTCAGGTCTTCAGATGACAGCACAACGGAAATATAAGTTTTACGCATCTATCAACAAATTAGGTTTCTATAGATCTGCCTCTCCGTTCAGTTTATATTTTCCCAAAGTTTAATATCAAACATGCTAAGTGTAAATTCTGCTGCACGGCGACTTGTAGAGGAACTCTACGATAAGGCTCAAGAATATGGGGTGATTATTAAAGAAACGAAGTTGGGCACAACTTTCATTGACGCCGGAATCAAGGCGAGAGGGGGATTCCTCGCTGGCAGAATCATCACAGAGATCTGCCTCGGTGGGTGTGGTGAAGCGAAAATTCTCTGGAAGAGACACGACGACCTTGAGCTTCCTTCCATCTTCGTATACACGGACCATCCCGCTATAGCCACGTTGGGCTCCCAGTTTGCTGGTTGGCAGATCAAGGTTGGAGACTACACGGCCATAGGGTCGGGTCCAGCACGTGCACTGGCTCAAAAGCCTCGTGAAATCTACGAAAAGATCGGGTATGAGGACAGGGCCGATGTGGCAGTGCTCATCCTTGAAACCACCAAGGAGCCATCCGAAGACGTAACTAGACACATATCGACTCAATGCAAGGTAGCGCCAGAACGCTTATTCGTGATCTTAGTGCCAACCACCTCCATAACCGGGTCTACGCAAATCTCAGGAAGGATTGTGGAAACAGGAATCCATAAACTGACAAGGCTAGGGCTGGACCCCAAGCGGATAATGCATGGATGCGGATACGCTCCCATCGCGCCCGTACACCCCAAGTTTGCCGAGGCTATGGGAAGAACCAACGACGCAATACTGTATGCGGGGGTGGCGTGTTATACCGTAAGCCACGACGATGACGATGAACTAAAAAATTTGGTGGATCGGGCACCGTCCTCAGCCTCTAAAAGCTATGGCCGACCCTTCCTCCAAGTCTTCAAAGAAGCCAACTACGACTTTTATAAGATCGACCCTGGCTTGTTCGCCCCAGCAGTCTTGCTCGTTAACAACGTTAAGACGGGCAGCACCTTCAAGGCAGGAAAAATAAACGTGGAGACACTTAAACAATCGATGAGGCTTCCCGTTTGAAGGAAGCTGAAGAACTTCTAGATGAGTTAAACAACGCCGTGGTTCTCGGCGACGTACATAAGGCTCGTAAAATCGCAGAGCAATTGGTGAACAGAAGCGTATCCACTCGTGCTGCTCTAGAAAGATTAACGGAAGCTATGCAGGTGGTTGACAAAAAATACGAGAGGAAGGAGTGTTCTGTAACGGACGTAGTCGCCGCAGCCTCAGCCATGCGAGAGGCTTTCAAGGTTTTTGAGCCCCATTTGCAGGTTAAACCTGTCCAAGTTGTGGGTAAAATCGTGATCGGGTCGTTGAAGGGAAACATTCAAGGAATGGGAAAAGACATCGTAGCAGCAACGCTTCGAACAGCAGGATTTCAAGTGGTGGACTTAGGCGTGAACGTTCCACCTGAAGGATTTGTAGACGCCGCCACCCAAGAAAAAGCGCAGATCATCGCCGTTTCCATCTCCGTAGACGAAACCGTTCCCTTCTTAAAGGAATTAGTCAACTGTTTGCACCAAATAAAAGCTAGAAACAAGGTGAAGATTGTGGTCGGGGGGCGAGCGGTTTCTGAAAAAACCTGCAGTGAATACGGTGTTGACGCCTACGCAAAAGACGCGTGGGACTGCGTTAAAAAAGTCAAGGGATTACTACTTCATAAGCAACACCATGAATAATTAAAACCTGCAGGAGAAGTGCTCGAACTTATAAGCAATCTGAAATTATTGCCTTTTTCGGGTTATGCGTTTATATTCCTGTCTAATCAAGAACCTGAGTCCTTCGGTGGCTGAGGCAGTGTCGATGTTGTGTTCTTTAAGTATCTGCTTGAACATCTCCAACAATTCACCTTCTAAATTGAGACGTATACTCACTTTATCTTCATCTATCCATTTTTTTGGCACTTTAAAACACCAATTTTGTTGTATATCAGTATAAATTGTTTTAGGTTATATTTAAGTGTTATTTTTCACTATGTTTTTGCGGATAGTTAATAAAATAACTCATCGAACCTTGTGTATAGTAAGGAAATTAATCATGAAATCACTAAAGCCGCCATTTCCTGCCAAAGCACCCATGAAAACACCCATAAGGGCTATCTCTATCCAAGCTTTAATCAAGATGTAAATCAGTAAACTGACGCTAACCCAGCCCAAGAAATAAGGCACAAGAACAAGGAAAAAGAAGGCGGTAAACAAGCATTCTGGGGCATACCCCACTAGCACCACGGGAACAGTGAAAAGAGATGGATGCTTCCTCTGACTTACGTTAAAAAGCTTATAAAAAACTCCTGTGGTGAGCCCAGTTAGCGACTTCCCAACAGGCAGTCCAACGAAGCCAAGCCATGCAAGGCCACCCATAGGACCAAAGTAAAGACCAGGGACAAAACCGCCAATTAAGCCCACTAGAAAACCCATAAACGGTCCACCGTAAATGGCTGCGATGAACGTGGCAACATGAGAAAGGTCAAGCCCGATCTGCCCAACCTTAGTTAACCCTATTGAAACCGCTGATAAGGTGTTGCCTAAGGCACCCATCATCGCTGTTAACGCTATCACCCTTGAACTCAACCCAACATTTTTTGGCCACATACGGCTCAACCCAAACGTTTTAATTAACTAGCAATCTGGAATTTAACTTATTTAAGAGTAACTACCTAAAAATGTGTAAACCTTTTTCTTGAAAACCTTTTAATGACACAACCCCTCGTTAAGAAAGATGGAAGCAGGAACCATGTCCAAGACGCTCGAGATACCGCTCGATGGTCTTAAAAAATGGTTGGATCAAAAAACTGTACATGTCACTGAGCCGCTCAAGGAACGAGGAACGAGTCTGCTTACGAGTATTGATAGTAGGTTGAACGAGGTCCGGGAAGTCTGCGAAAGATTGTCGGCAGACGGGGAGAAGGAGATGAGGAAGGGTGACCCTAAAACGTATCGTTCAGCGAGAGCGGCGAACCGGCTCGCTCGGAATGTTCTAGAAAGGGTCGAAAAAGTTCTCATCCCAGACGAAATCTCGTATGAAAACCTTCAGACGCTGTGTATAGAATTGGAAAAAACGCTGGCGTTGGTTGAACGGGAAAGGAGGGAGTGGTTCCCTCAAATTGAGCCGTACTTTATAATGGATCGTAGAAGGCTGGACTCTACGTTCAAAAAAGCTATGGAGTTAATGGAGGAACTCCGCAATTTTTCTTCACGTCAGTACGTTAGGGCTAAGGCTGTAGAGGACACATTTTCTACAATCGATAAACTTAGTCAATCATTAAATGCGTTGGATGAGGTTGAGGTGCATAGGAAACGAATGGAATGGAGAGAAAGAGATCTTGAAAAGAAGATAGCGGAAAACCAACGTAAAATCGCGCGCGCTCAAAATAAAGGCGAGGTGAGCGAGCTGGTTCAAATAAACAGAAAAATTGAAGACTTGGAAGGAAAGGTAAAGCATGATCTACGCTATCTTCAAAAGCCCTTTTTTAAGCTGCAGAGCTTGGCTCGTGGTGCAGATGTTTCTCTTCCACTGGATGAAGCCAAAAAACTCAGCGAGTATTTGAACGATCCATTCGTGGCTCTCGCAACTGAGGAGGAAGGATACCCATTACTTAAAAGGATCCTTCGAAGGGTGGAGGACGCGATAGTTCGGGGGAAACTGAAATTGAAAAGCAGTCACTTAAGGAAGGCTCAAGAGCAAATAAACAGCATTCTTCACGAGGGTTCCTTGATTTCTCTACATCAAAGTTGCAAAGAGACATTCTCTAGGAAAAAAGACCTTTTGTCCTCTGAATCGATAGCAGCGTTTCAAAACGAGCTGGAGCGACTTCAAAAAGACTTAAGAGACCTACAAAAGCGAAAGGAACTTGCCAATTCAAGAAGCGTTGTTTTAGACAACGAACACAAAAGAACACTGGAAAAAATTGAAACCCAGAAGAAGGAGATAGAAAACATGATTCTCGAAGTAACTGGCAAGAAGGTTCAAATCAGCTATTCTTTTAAGTAAAGCAGACCCTAAAGACTACCCACTAAATTTTTGACATCAACAAACATGCGCGCGTTAAAGTAGCATAGAAAAATTTTATAGAAAAATTTTACAGCTTAATCTAAATAGAGGATCGTGGCAATTTTTATTTCTTAACAGATATAAATCAGCGTAATAAAAGTCAGAGTGAGTCACCATTGATGAATAAAGTGTATCCCAGATACCGTCATGTAGTTTTCAGCATGGTTTGGATTAGTCAATTCATGATTGTTATTGCAATGTTTTGTCACTATGTTTTGGTAGACGAGTTTATGAAGGACCCCCTATTACAGTTGACACCATCACAAGCCGGCTGGGTTCTTTCAATTGCCATGTTAATGAATGCAATCGTTTCGGTGCCCACAGGAATGATAATGGACCGCTTTGGATATAGAAAACTGGTGGCAGTAGTGATAGCAGGATGCGGTCTCAGTCTGATCTTAAGGGCGACTTCTACAAACTTCCCAACGTTTCTTCTTTTTACAGCGCTTACAGGGATCTTTTTCTCGGTAGACTACCCTACAAAGGTAATAGGCGTATGGTATCCTCCCAAAGAACGAGGAACGGCATTTTTCATATTTTGGGCATCCTGGATGGGTGCTTTTATTATCATGTCTATCACTTGGCCGTTTCTCATGCCGATGTCCTTTATCGCTTATTCTTGGCGAAGGCTTTTTCTTTTTCTGGGTGCCCTAGTTATTGTCACTGCGGTGCCTTGGTTTACATTGATAAGAGATAGACCAGATAAACTAAAGATTAAGACTTTCTATGAAAGTGGAAACAAGGCTATTCGAACGGTCGGTAGGGGTCAAGAGAGCTATGGTGTTAAGGAAGTGATCGGGGTACCGTTAAGAAAATCGATTACATCGTGTTTGCGAAGTACAAACTTATGGGCCGTAAGTGTATTACGGTTGTTTGGGGGTGTTGTGTTTTCCGGGACATGGGCATGGCTATTTTCATTGCTTACGTTAAGAGGTATGTCTCAAGGAGCAATTTCGGCGATCTTTGGCGTTAGACAGCTCTATTATCCTTTCTATATATGGGTTGGCGTCGTAAGCGACAAAGTTGGCCGAAGAAAACCTTTCGTGACAGGATTCGCCATGCTTATGGCAATCGCTTGTTTTATCTTAGGGTTTCAAATAAACCTCCCTCTGTTGATGGCGGCGTCGGTCCTCTTCAGTATAGGTTATTCGGTGGTAGGAGCAGTTTTGTATCTTCTACCCGTGGAAATGAAAGATGTAGGTCCTGGACTTGCAGGGACTGCAAGTGGCCTGAATTCATTTTTCGATAATATAGGAGGATGGGTGGGACCACTGTTGGGAGGGTATATTTTAGAATTTACGGGTTCTCTGGATGGTGCTTATTGGTTGTACATCGGCTCTGCTTTATCGCTAGCATGCGTTTCGGCAGTCTCTTTAAGGGAGACGAGGAGAGAATGAGAAGAAGGACTATAGCTAAAATTGGGAATAGGTACATTTTACTGAGGTGATAAGATGCTGTTAAGGTTTCTCTGGTATTGTTACCAGCTTACGAGGAATCAATGGCTCAAGCCTTCCAAGTTAACAGAGCTTCAGAGGAAACGACTGATGGCTATTCTCAGGCATGCCTATGAAAACGTCCCACTTTACCGCCTGAAATTTGATTTTGCGGATGTTAAACCTGACGACATTAAGAGTATACAAGACTTATCCAAATTACCATTTATCACAAAACAGGAAATTAAGAGTGGTATACCAGACAAAAGCATCGCAAAAGGATACTATATCAATGGATGCGTGAGTATGCCTACATCTGGAACAAGCGGCGGACCCATGCCAGTCTATTATGATAAGAGGTTTTGGGATTATATCTGTGCCGCGTATCATAGACATAGAAGAGCCCTGGGGCTTAACCCTTGGGATAAGACCCTAAGCATACAATATTGGGGAAGAATGCCGGATCGTCAGAGCGAAGTTAGAACCAACTCCAGGTCAAAGCGCCGATCACATTGGAGGATCTCTCTTGGACCCGTGTACCTCCTGTTCAGGCAGTTCATGAAACGAGCCTATCTAACGTACACCGCCGACGAGATCATTTCAGAAATAATCGATTATCAGCCGAAAATAATCTCTGGTTCTCCCTCGTATCTCAGGCTCATCGCAGAAATGATAACTGATAGGGGGATAACAAACGTTCATCCGAAGCTTTTGTTCTCCGGTGGAGAAGTTTTGGATGAACCTACGCGAAAATTTCTGGAGTTTTCCTTTGGATGTGAAGTATTCGACGGTTACTGGGCCAATGAAGTAGGCTCCATAGCATGGGAATGTGGAAGAAAAGAGGGGCATCACATAGATGCAGATCTACTGATCATGGAAATTGTTCGAGATGGAAAAGTTGTCGGGCCTTGTGAACGAGGAGAAATCGTTGTCACAGGATTGTTGAACTATGCTATGCCATTAATAAGGTATCGAGTAGGAGACATAGGCATACTCGACGATGAACTATGTTCCTGCGGAAGAGGTCTCCCACTTTTGAAATCCATCGAGGGGAGGGCTGTCGACTGTTTCACATTACCCAACGGTCGAATAATAACTCCTAAGGTCATCATGACCGTGGTTCAAGGCACGCTAGGAGTGTCAAGATACCAGGTGGTGCAAGAAAACGAGAAAAAGATTACGATCGAACTCATGAGAAAAGAGAGCGATCCAGATGTTCCGGTTAATGAGCTCATAGCAAGATGTCACGAGGTTCTTGGGAATGACGTGGAAATCGAAGTTTTTGTCAGTGATAGGAAAGATCTCAAGGCCAAGTTCAGGCCGGTCATCTCAAAGTTAACAGTCAGTGGCGAAACCCGATGGACCAAACCCCGTGAATATCAGATTTTAGCCTTTTAACTCTATCGAAAAATGCTCAATGCCTCCAAAGTTATACTATGAGTATTAAATTTGCTCATTTTGGTCGTTAAGCAACGACTTCCACAAGTTAGACGTATGCATTGTGTTAGGAGAGAACCGTTCGTTTTCTTTTTGAAAGCTTAACTAACAAGTCAAGAGCTTTCTTTTCCTCTTCAACCGACCTTGTTTTAAGTAGCCCCCTCTTTTCAGCCCCTTCAAAAATTTCTTCGCCCTTTTTTGTTCGAAGAATGGTAAATGTCCAGCCGCTTAGTCCTAAACCGCCTGCTGAGACGTCGGCGAGCTCGGCGGAGAAATCGGTGCATACAGTGCAGCTCTTTCGAGTGTATTGCTTTGCTTCCGGCAGGGGGATGGTCTTTACTTCGCCAGATTTTGTGGTAATCAAAACCTTTGCCTTGATGTTTATTTTCTTAACATCATGTAAATTGATGCCCAGCCCCTCTTGAATCTGCTTTTCCATCAATCCCTCGTACGTGAAGCTTTCCGTGCACATTAACCCAACCGTGAATCTTAATGGGTCCGCATACTTCCTCAACGGGACCATCTGAATTTTTCGAAGGGCGTGTATTTGGCAGGGGGTTCCTACAAAGGCTAAGCTCCTTTTCTTCAGCTTGACCCCTTCTTGGAAAGCGAGCAGACTTGGAGAGTAAGTGTATCTTGTCCCGGCACATTGTAAAACCTCCTGCGGAGTTGTAGCTAACCTCGGTACAGGATAGAATGGCTTATCTGGGCTGATTCCGGATACAGCGGCTCCTTCAATTATTCCATTTTCTAGGGCAAACGCAAGAAGAGTGGTGACAACCCCTCCATCTTGACAAACCTCAAGCGTGTTTTTGTCGCTGGCTTGAGCGATAACGATGCGTCGATAAATGCCGAAGTCTTCTTCCGGCGTTCTTTCCCTCTCGAACACAAATTTTTCTAGGGCAGACCACGACCAGTCGTACCTAGGGCAGACTCTCGGGCAAATTCCGCATGCTTCACACGTCTTTACTATTTTTGGTCTTTCTTGGCTATACTCTAGGCAAGTTAGTGGGCAGACGACGACGCAAGCAGCACAGCCCATACACTTCTCAGCCAAGACAACCTTTTCTAGGGATTCTTCAAAGCTTATTTTAGGGGCACGCATCCTCTCTTCCTCTATTAAGATTTGATGTTATAATTTATAGGAGAATAAAAACTATAGGGTGAACTATCAATTAAATAGGGGATCACGTCATGGAAAAGGTTGAGAAAATGGTTACATATTTCAAGGAACCGGGGCCGGAAAACACAGAGGGTGTCATACGGGCAGTTGTTGAGAGGGTTAAGGAAGGGGACATCAAGACCGTTATTGTTGCGAGCACATCCGGCGCAACTGGAGTAAGGTTCGTTAGAGCTTTCAAGGGAATAGCCGAGGTGATCGCAGTTTCATACGAGGCAATGGACTCAGAAAACAAACGGGAGATCGTGAGGATGGGGGCTAAAGTCTTAGAAAAAACACACCTACCCCTCGAGGCGAAGGAAAGAGAAGCTATAAAGAACAGCTTTTACACGCTTGGACAAGGGTTTAAGGTGGCCGTGGAAGTGATCTTGATAGCGGCGGATAAGGAGGCAGTAACGCTATACAAGGATGTTATAGGTGTGGGAGGCACCGACACAGGTGCAGACACGGCTGTAGTGGCTCGGGCGACAACATCGAAGGAAGCCTTCGGCGAAGACAAGAAAAAGAAGTTTGAGGTACGAGAAATCATAGCCATGCCGCTCAAGAAGATGTGGTGGTAAGGAAACAAAGATGGCTTTCAACGTAAAAGATCTGTCCAGCTTGTTAAATCTAGCTATGAAGGTAGGTTCCAACGAGTTTCTCCAACTCGTCGAGGACAGCATTCGTCTGTTGGCTGGGGAAAGCGGGAAAGTTGGAAATCTGCAGATTAACGGCAGACTCGTAAGCATTCCGCCGGTGGGGGAGGCCATCGTTGTAGGGGACATTCACGGCGACATAGAAAGCCTTTCCCAGATTTTAAAAAATAGCGGCTTCATGGAAAAGGCTCACAAGGGTGAAGACACATTCATGGTTTTTCTCGGGGATTATGGGGATCGAGGCCCATACTCGCCTGAGGTGTATTCGGTTGTCTTAAAGCTGAAGGTGCTGTTTCCCGAAAACGTCGTGTTGATGAGGGGAAACCATGAGGGACCCAACGACATCCTTGCCCATCCCCACGACCTGCCCTTTCACTTGCAGAGAAAGTTTGGAAGGGACCAGTCAGACATCTACGTCAAGCTGCGTGAGCTCTTCAACCACCTATATAACGCTGTCCTGATAGAGGAGAGGTATGTTCTGCTCCATGGCGGTGTGCCAAGTAAGGCTTCTTCAATAGACGATATTGCCTACGCTCACACGAAGCACCCGTGGGAAAGCCATCTTGAAGAAATCCTTTGGAGCGACCCTGAAGAAGGCATAACGGGAACCTACCCATCGCCCAGGGGAGCTGGAAGACTCTTCGGCGGAGACGTCACCAACAAGCTTCTTACGATGCTGAACGTCAAGGCGCTAATCAGAGGACACGAACCGAGTGCGGAAGGGCTCAAAATAAACCATGGTGGAAAAATCCTAACAATATTTTCGAGGAAGGGCCCGCCCTACTACAACGACTACGGAGCTTATCTGCAACTAAGCCTATCTGAGACAGTGGAAAACGTAGAACAGATTAAACAATACATTCATAAGCTTTAGATGTCATGGCTTCTATGAGGCAGAAACCGTTAGAGAGGCTAAATCCTTATCTTCAACGGAGCAAGGCGATGTTGTGAGGGACGCTATTTGAAAATGGGGATCATCACTAGGAACGAGAATGGGTGGTGCTCCACTCAATTACGCGAAGCGATGAAAAGACGAAACATAACACCGGTTTGTTTTAGTTTTTCCCAGCTCGTGGCTCGAATCAAGTATAAGCCTGAAGCTTCTGTGGGCGAAATCAACCTTCTTAAAGACTTAAGCGCTTTACTTGTTCGTCCAATTGGACGAGGCTCCTTGGAGGAGATCATTTTTAGGATGGACCTCCTCCACCGACTGGAACGTCTAGGAATGCTGATCATAAATCCGCCGTTGTCCATCGAGCGTTCAGTGGACAAATACCATGCCCTTACTCTTTTAGAGGAGCATGGCCTACCCGTTCCACGCACAGCAGTGACCGAAAGTCATGAGGAGGCTTTGAAAGCCTTCTATGAGTTAGGAGGAGACGTTGTTATAAAGCCGGTGTTTGGGTCTCGAGGAATCGGCTCCACGAGGATTTCGGATCCAGACGTTGCCACGAGGGTGTTTAGGGCAGTTTCCTTTTACCACGGGGTCATTTACCTTCAAGAGTTTGTCCCCCACGGGTTTTCGGATATACGTGCCTTCGTTGTAGGCGACTGTGTCATAGCCGCCATGCATCGAGTAGCAGAAACGTGGAAAACAAACGTTAGCTTGGGTGCGAGGCCAATCTCCATCAAGCTTGACGAGGAACTAGAGAACCTTGCAGTAAGGGCGGCGAAAGCGATCGGCTGTAGGGTGGCGGGCGTGGATATTTTAGAGGGTCCGAAGGGGCCAGTCATTGTTGAGCTGAATAGTCAGCCTGGATGGAGAGGACTACAATCAGTCACCACCATAAACATCGCAGACGAAATCGTCCAGTATGTTCTTTCTCAGTTGAAGGCGTAGGTGGATCATGGTTATGCAAGAGGTTCAAATTTCACAGGTAGACTTTCTTGCGCAGAAAATCCAGCAGAAAAGAGACTTCGTGGCGGAGGAGGCTCCTCTCCACCTTTTCTTAAATCAAACACACTATGTGACCATCCTTTGTTCTCCAAGCCGGTTGAAGGAATTGTCGATCGGGCATCTTCTCTCTGAGGGCGTGTTGAAATCCATCGACGAGATACGAGAAATACGCTTAGAGAATGAGGGAAAATGTCGAGTACGGCTAGGGGCTGACATCGATGCTGAAAAAAGGATCTCGATTTCGCAGCCCTTTACACGATTAATTGTTTCAGCGTGTGGCTCACCCGACTATTGGCCGCTTTCAAAGCTCATCGATAGACTGGATCTTCCTAAAGTGCCTTTAGGCTTAACTGTGGAGGCCCGGGTCATTTTAGATTCAGTTAGGCGGCTTAATACCCTTGCTGAGATGTTTAGAAGGACCGGCGGCGTTCACATAGCCGCTCTCTACTCTGTGGACGGCGAGCTGAAGGCCTTAGCAGAGGACGTGGGACGCCACAACGCAGTAGACAAAGTGATCGGAGCCGGTGCACTAAACAAACTGGATTTTAAAAAGTGTTTTCTGGCCTCGAGTGGGAGGCTCACCGGAGACATCGTGTTGAAGGCGGCTAGAATGCGGGTTCCAGTGGTGGCTTCCATGACCGCGGCCATAAGTTCTGGTGTGGAGGCTGCTCAACGCACAGGAATAACCTTAATCGGCTTCGTGAGAGGAAAACGAATGAATCTTTATACGTACCCAGAACGGATAGCTTATGATTAACGGGATAAGGTATGATATCGTCAATTCTTATATAATCGCCTAATTTATGCTTCACACATTCGATAGTTGATGGTGCCTCCTCTGATGTCAAGTTGGCAAGACTTGCTTAAAAACAGTCTAATCGACTGGTTGCTTGAGGAGAAAAATCCATCGGTTCGATATTTTACTCTGCGAGACCTCTTAGGCAGAGATGAAGATGACCCTCAAGTGGCGGCTGCTAAAGCAGCCATCTTGCCTTCAAAGATTATAGTTAAGATTTTTTCTAAACAGAAACCTGAGGGTTACTGGGAAGATTCGAAGAGTCCTTATCTTCCTAAGTATAAGGCGACTTATTGGCAGGTAATGACTTTGGGGCAGTTTGGAATGGATAAAAGCGAAGATAGAGTTCAAAAAGCCTGCGATTACATCTTTGGTCTCCAGTTAGAAAACGGTGGATTTTCCATGTACACTGAGGAAGGAGCAGCAACTGGATACAACAGAGTGAAAAGGTTGCTGACCGCCAGAGGCAAATCGCCGCCAGAATCAAGCACCTGGGCACGGGCTCTAATTAAAGAGCATGAGTACTCCTGCCTTACGGGCAATGTGGCTACGGCTCTGATTCGGCTTGGATATGGAGATGACCATCGAGTCAAAAAAGCTGTAAACTGGCTTCTGAGTGTTCAGAACAGAGATGGCGGATGGCTCTGTCCCTATTGGAAGGCCCACATAAAAGACACGCACGGCTGTTTTTACGGGACAATATGCCCGCTCGAAGCGTTTTCCGAGGTTCCAGAAACCGAACGCTCATCTGAAATGAGGCACGCAATCGAGAGAGGCGTCGAGTTCTTACTGATGCATCGCTTGTACAAGGCAGACCATCACGGTTACAAAGTGATTAACCGATACTGGTTAAAGTTCAGTTTTCCATGGTTTTACGGTTACAACATCTTAAGGGGGCTCTCAGTTGTTACAAAACTCGGCTACGTTGATGATGAATGCTTGACAGATGCTGTGGAAGTGTTGATTCAAAAGCGTCGCTTAGACGGAACATGGTTGCTCGACAGCGCTCCGACTGGACGAATGCAGGCAAATATTGAAACCGTTGGTAAACCAAGCAAGTGGATCACCCTAAACGTTCTAAGAGTGTTAAAGCGTCTTCAAGAAACCAACAATAAACAATTGAAAGAGGTTTTAGCCAAGATATGAAAAATAGGGATAAACATGAGTGCCCCAAAATACCCCAAAATACCTAAAGGAAATTACATCTTAAACGAAAGCGATATTGATGTGTCAATTATGAAAAAATCGGCAATCATTCTCGCTGGTGGCTTTTCTAAACGACTTGGTCAGGACAAGGGGTTGTTTCAGTTGGCGGGTAGGCCCCTCGTTCTCCACGTGCTTGATAGGGTCTGTGGAGTCGTCGATGAAGTAATAGTGGTTGTTAGTTCTGATGATCAAAGGGCGGTCTTTGCGGGTTTATTGGGTCGTAAAGCGAGCGTGGTGGTGGATAAGTATGAAATACGAAGCCCCCTTGTCGGAGCGTCTGTCGGGTTTGAAAATGCGCGGGGGGAATATTCGCTGCTGCTTCCATGCGACACGCCGTTTATTTCAAGTGAGATAGCCGCTCTCCTTCTAGACTTGTGCGTCAATAAGGGCGCGGTTATTCCTAGATGGCCCAACGGGTACATTGAGCCTCTTCAAGCGGCTTACCATACAAAATCTGCCTTAACCGCATCCAAAACTGCGTTAGAACAGAAGAAACTGGATTTACAATCGATGATTTCCCACTTACGTGGAGTACGATACGTCTCGACCATGGTTCTTCAGCAAGTGGACCCAAGGCTACTAACCTTTTTTAACATCAACACCCTGGAGGACTTAAAAAGGGCAGAATCCATGCTTAAATAAATGTTACACAATTTTAATTTCGCAGTGTTCAGAGGACAAGAATTCGTTTAGGTGATCAGATGTGCTGAAATTCTTCAACACGCTAACGAAAAGGAAAGAAGTTTTCAAGCCTATCAATGAGGGAGAAGTGAGAATGTACACGTGCGGCCCTACGGTTTATGATTTTGCTCATATTGGCAACTTCCGAACCTATGTTTGGCAAGACGTTTTGAAACGATGGTTAAAGTCTAGAAGTTTCAAAGTAACGCATGTGATGAACATAACAGACGTGGACGATAAAACAATACGAGGCTCTAGACAAGAGGGAATTTCGTTGAAGGAATTTACTGAACGCTACACGAAAGCTTTCTTTGAAGACTCAAAAACCCTCAACATACTACCCGCAGACATCTGTCCAAAAGCAACCGAGCACATAAAAGAAATGGTTGATTTGATAAAGGTCCTGACTCAGAAAGGTTATGCTTACAAAGCAGAAGACGGCTCGATATACTACGCCATTTCTAAGTTTAGGGATTATGGCAAACTGTCTAAACTCAAAATCGAAGGGCTAAAGCCTGGAGCGAGGGTCAAAGTAGACACCTACACGAAAAGGGAAGCTCAAGACTTCGCCCTATGGAAGGCTTGGGACCCTGAAGATGGAGATGTCTTCTGGGAAACTAAAATAGGGAAGGGTCGTCCAGGATGGCACATTGAATGTTCTGCCATGTCCATGAAATATCTGGGACCGACATTTGACATCCATACAGGCGGGGCAGACCTGATCTTTCCTCATCATGAGAACGAGATTGCACAGTCTGAAGGAGCTGCGGAGGGAGTTTTTGTCAACTACTGGTTGCATGCCGAACACTTGATGGTGGAGGGTCAAAAGATGTCCAAGTCCCTGGGGAACTTTTACACGTTGAGAGACCTTTTAGAAAGGGGTTATAACCCGCGGGCAATCCGATTTCTGCTGTTGTCGACTCACTATAGACAACAATTAAATTTCACGTTTGAGGCACTTAAAGCAGCGGAGAATACGGTTCAAAATTTGTTTAATTTCGTCGCTAGATTAAACGAGGTGAAAGAAGTGAGAGAAAATGAGCACGTTGACGAGTTGATTAAGGAGGCAAGGAAACGATTCGAAAACGCTATGGATGACGACCTGAACATCGGTGTTGCCTTGGTTGCGATGTTTGACCTCATTAACGAAGTCAACAAGCTAATGGCAGAGGACAAACTCGGCACGAAGAACGCTAAAGACATCATTAACCTAATGTTAGAGTTTGATAAGGTCCTTGGTTTAGGTTTAGAAGAAGCAATACGAGAAGAAGAGTTGCCGGAGGAAATCAAAGAAATGATTCAGAAAAGGGAGGAGGCAAGAAAAAGAAAGGACTGGAAAACTGCAGATGAAATTCGAGCAAAAATAAAAAAGATTGGCTATGTCCTCGAGGACACCCCCGAAGGGGTGCGATGGAAAAGAATTAAAAAGTAATTTACAACTCAAACCTTGTCAAGGTTGTTGCGAACATGATTCAAATAATTGGAGTGAAAGGCCTGCCCATCATTAACGAGGGAGATGACCTCGCCAAGCTGATTTGCAACGCAGCCGCACAACAAGGGACTCCTATCGAAAATGGCGACATCATCGTGATCACCCACGTGGTTGTTTCGCGCGCCGAGGGAAACGTTGTAAACCTTGATACGGTGATTCCCTCAGATTTTGCGAAGGCCCTTGCCCAGAAGTTCGATAAGGATCCAGCCTTAGTTGAGATAGTTCTTCGAGAGTCGAAGAACATTATTCGAATGGGCGACGGAAAGATCATTTCTGAAACCAAGCAGGGGTTCGTCTGTGCCAACGCGGGAGTCGACCGATCCAACGTTCCTGGGGAAAGAAACGTCGCACTTTTGCCGAAGAACCCTGATCGTTCAGCACGAAGGATTCGTCAAAAAACAGCAAGGTTGGTGGGAAAAGACGTAGCGGTCATCGTTTCCGACACTCATGGACGCCCCCTGCGAGAGGGTGAAATCAACGTTGCCATAGGGGTTGCTGGAGTCCGCCCAATTCGAGATCGAAGAGGGGAGACCGACCTGTTCGGGTATGTTTTGAGGGTGAAACGAACAGCGATTGCTGATGAGTTGTCCTCGGCAGCGGAACTGGTTATTGGACAAGCTAGTGAGGGAATTCCTGTGGCCATCATCCGAGGATATTCGTACCCAAGGTCAGAAAGGGCAAAAGCAACTGAGTTAATAAGACCAAGAGAGAAGGACTTGTTTACTTAACAAAATGGAGATAGACGATGCTTTGTTACTAAAGTGTGTTTAGCTGGCGGGCTTAAGAAAAAATCGTTGTTTTTCATAGATGAAGAAAATTGGTAGAAATTTTGTCTTCTTAGGTTTAAATGGATTTGCATTTATCAACTACGAAGTATCGAACCTAATCTCTTTCAACATTCAGAAGGCTAAGAAAGTTGGAGTTAATGTAGTTCCAATCATTATTCTTTTTAGCTTCTTTAATTTTTTCAAGTATTTCCTGAATTGTTTTTTCTCTCAATAATTCAAAGAACAATCATTCGATTTCCACCAAGTCGTTTAGCCTTTTGAAGTGCTCGCCTGGCCAACCGCTCAGTTGGGGTCTTAAACAATTCCCTACGACTTGCTGCGGACTTGACTCTTAACAAGGGGCCTTGAGCCACGCCGATGCTAATCGTCGCGTTGGACCCTGTTTCTCTCCCCGCGTCCTCGACCTTTCTACGAATCGCTTCAAGATCGTTCAGCAAAGAGTCCATGTTTGGACTGGAGCAAGCTAGTATTGCCTCTTCGGTTCCTCTTCTCCAGTCCAGCCCGTAGATGATCATCGCGTGATGCTTGCGAGCCAGATCGTCCACGAACTCACTCAGTAGTCCTGTGATTGGGTTGGGTGAGTACTCGGGCCACCCCATTTCCTTAACGATCTTCTTGAAGCGGTCGAGGTCTACGATAACAACAACATTGTGCATGTTTCTTTCCATCACCGATGATTCCTCTACTACAATAGCCTTAGTGCTTGCGGTTTTCTTTTAATTTCTATCATCAAAAGTTATTTAAATTCGCAAAACGATTGATAGGAGGGCTTGGATGCATCAGTACAACAAAATAACTGCAACCTGCTATCTTGTCAATACGATTGAACTAGTGGATGTGGTTCAGGAAGCCATTAGAGATATGGTGAAGGAAAATCAAAATGAAAATCTTGCCAATCTCAAATGATATACTAGGGTTCTAGCACTACTCTCCCCTTTTGGATGACCAACTCCTTCAACTTGGTCAGTGCTGCCTGGTACTTCTGTTGGCATCCTTCGTCAGTGGGGTCGAACGTGATGATTTCTACGCCGAGGCCTTGGTCTCGACTTCCTTCACTGGCCAAGGGCTTCAGGTATACGCCTTCCACAGCCTTGGATACTTCGTTGACTATGGGTGTGAGTTCGCTCTCATACATGGTTACAAAGATGCGTTTAGCGTAACTTTTATGTCCGGTAGCTTCTTGAACGCGGCTGGCTATGTGTTCGTTAAAGCAAGCTTGAACCTCTTTTGGCGGCCCAGGCAGTGCAAAGATTGTGCAACTTCCTAACTTCAAGACGGTTACAGGCGCCCAACCGATTGGGTTAGGAAGACATTCAGCATCGTCTAAGGTGCTGGACATCTTAAGTTGGTGGGGTAGGAAGCCGCCGGGAGGGATCTTTCGACGCTCACCCATTATCTTCAAGACAGTTTCTGAGATGATGATGCGTTTTCCTGAGAGTTTCGATAGGGAACGCAAGGTTTTGTCGTCTTGTGTGGGACCGAGGCCGCCGGTGATGAAGATGAGATTAGGTTTGCGTCCGAGAGAATCTCTGATGGCGTTGCAGATTTCGTCTTCGTCGTCCCTGAGACACGTAATGCGTTGGACGAAGACGCCTCGACGGGTCAACTGGTCAGCCAACCAGAAAGAGTTGGTGTTATACACTCTGCCATAGCAGAGTTCGTCGCCCACCGCTATGATTTCCGCTTTGACGGTCAACACCCAACCTCCTGCGGTTCAAGACTGTTACGTTGAGGCTTTTATCTCTTTTCTGTGCCTGCTTGCAGAAACAGATAAAACCATTGCAGAAATGAAAGAAGCAATTGCCATGGGTTTGCCCACAGGAGTATCTACTCCAAAAGAAATAATCAATTCCGGAGCAAACTATCTTACAACGCCAATCACAGACTTGCTAACCTTAATAGAATACATCAATAAAACTTCAGAAGCATAAAAATTAAAATGAAATCGAAACACGGCTAAGCTTTTCTCTTCTTTTTCATCCTTTTGCGTTTTTAAATTACGTAAATAGTTCTCCGCATATGATGAGACTAGAAAGCCTTATTTTACATTGGAAATACAGTTGGGTATTCGATGGTGAATGGTCTTGAAGGTTTTGTCGGTGTATGTGGAAAAGTGTTGTGGGTGCCGAATCTGCGAGCTGATCTGTGCCTATCAGCACTTCCAGCAAAACAACCCGAAGAAGGCGGCGATAAGGGTTTTTCCACTTTTCCCAATTCCAGCCTCAAACGTGCCGATTGTTTGTCGCCAATGCGCCATCCCTAAGTGCGTCGAACAGTGTCCCGAGCAGGCGCTCTACACGGCGGAGGATGGCCGCGTCTTGTTAGATGCGAAGAAGTGCACGGGGTGTCGTGCGTGTTTGGACGCTTGTCCCTTCAGCGCCATCTATTTTCACAGCGACATGATGACTCCTATAAAGTGTGATCTTTGCGACGGCGACCCCGCTTGCGTGAAATGGTGCCCCACAAGGGCCTTGCGTTTCACACCATTAGCGGTGGTTGGACAAGAGCGGCGCGTTAAATTGGCTTTTGCGATAGGAGGGAAACCATAATGGTCCAGCTTAAAGGAGGCTACGTAGGAAAGATCGGTAGAATCAACCTCTCCAAGAACAGGGTAAAAACTGAAATGGTAGATTCAGCCTTCGCCATAAAATACGTTGGTGGGCGGGGGTGGGGCGCCCGGATTATATGGGACGAGATTCCCGCCCACGCAGAACCGTTAGGACCCGACAACAAACTCATAATCGCCACGGGCCCGCTAACCGGGCTCCTCATTCCCGGGGCTGGAAAAACCAGTTTCAGCGCAATGAGTCCAGCCACTGGCTACTACGGAGACAGCAACGTCGGTGGAATGTGGGGCACTGAGCTCAAGCAAGCAGGCTTCGACGCGTTGATTCTGGAGGGAAAATCAGACAAGCCAACCTATTTGTGGATCGAGGATGGCGAAGTTGAGTTGAGGAGCGCTGAAGCCTACTGGGGCAGAGGCAGCCTTGACACGGAAATCGCGTTGAAAAAAGATTTAGGTGATGAGCTCATTCGAGTGGCGTCGATTGGGCCGGCTGGAGAAAACATCGTGAAATTCGCTTGTGTCACCTGCGATTATGGGAGGCAAGCGGGAAGAACTGGAATGGGAGCCGTTATGGGGTCCAAAATGGTGAAGGCCCTAGCGGTGCGGGGTTCCCTTGACATACCTGTTACGGATCCCAAGGCTATGCAGAGTATTTTTGAGGAATCTATGAGGCACATTTTAAAGCACCACGCCTTAAGGATCTGGCAGAGGCAGGGGACCATGCAGTACATCGACTGGTCTCAGGAAAATATCTGCCTACCTACACGCAACTTCCAATTCGCAACGTACGAAAGGTATCGTGAAATTAACGGCGATGTCACGGAAAAAGTGAACAAAGTTGCGGACAAGGCTTGCTTTATGTGCCCCATATGTTGCGGAAACTTCAGCATCATTAAAGAAGAACCGCACAAGGGTGTGGGGGTTGATGGACCGGAGTATGAAACCGCCTCCATGATCGGCAGCAACTGTGCCCTGCCCACCTTCGAAGACATTATCTACGCCAACTATCTATGCGACAATCTCGGACTCGACACCATATCAGCTGGAAACGTTGCCGCCTTCGCCACAGAATGTTACGAGCGGGGCATCATCACAAAAAAGGATATAAACGGAATTGAACTTAAGTTTGGAAACCCTCAAGCACTTTTCGACTTCCTTAAAATGATGGCTGAACGGAGAGGCATAGGCAACCTTTTCGCGGAGGGCGTGAAGAAAGCATCGGAGAAGCTTGGGAAGGAATCTAAAAGATTTGCCATGCATGTCAAAGGGCTTGAGATCAGCGGATACGACGTTCGAGCAGCACCAGCGATGGGTCTTGCCTACGCAACATGCGACATTGGGGCACATCATAACCGAGCCTGGGCCATCAGCTATGACATCCAGGTGGGAAGGGAGAAATACGACGAGGACAAGGTCAAACGAGTTATTTATCTTCAACATGTGAGACCGCTGTTCGACTCCCTCGGAACATGCCGATTCCAGTGGTTAGAAACAGAATTGGACCTTAACTTTTATGCTCGATTCTACGAAGCAGCTACAGGAGTTAGGGTTACGGTCGATGACTTATTGCTGGCTTCTGAAAGAATCTACAACCTCACTCGAGCTCTCAGCATCCGCGAAGGACTAACCTCAAAGGAGGATTGGCTGCCAGATCGAGTGTTCATGGGCCCCGTTCCAGAAGGCGCGGTGAAGGGAGCAACCCTTGACAAAGACAAGTTTAAGAAAATGATAGAGACGTATTACGGGTTGCGGGGCTGGGACCAAAAAGGCGTGCCCACCTCAAAGAAGCTGGAGGAACTGAACCTTAAAGACGTAGCTGAAGAACTGAGCAGCTTAAAAACCTCTACGGCTTGAGTAAGATGGCTGTTGAAAGAAACCTCCTCGTCTCCATTCTGAGGTTAACAAAGAGTGGACCAGTTCAAAGAGAGCTCATCAGTAGAGATGCTCGAGTTCCCACTCAAACCGTTAATGGAATGTTGAAGAAATTTTCCGACGCCGGCCTAATTCAGCTGAGAGGAAGAGCGGTAGAAGTGTTGCCGAGGCAACGTATCCTAGCTGCCATTCGAGCTGTTGAACTGGGGGCAGATTTTGAGAGGGTATGCAAAACTCTGGAGTGGACGGAATTCGAAAATATAGCGGCTACAGCCTTTGAAGCCAACAACTTCTACGTTAAAAAGCGCTTCCGTTTTAAATGGGCTGAGAGGAGATGGGAAGTCGACATTCTTGGCTGTAAAGAGCCCATCGTAGCCTGCGTAGACTGCAAACATTGGCAGTACGGCTGGCGAAAATCAGCGATCATAAAGGCGGTTGCGTCGCAAGTAGAGCGAACCACAGCTTTAACCGAAGCGTTTCCCTCTTTATATGAGACAGCTGGGCTGGCTGACTGGAAACAAGCGACGCTTATTCCCGTGGTCTTATCGCTAGTTCCAGGGCCCCTCAAATTTTATAATGACGTGCCCATAGTCCCGGTTCTGCAACTACAGAACTTCCTAACCGAACTGCCATCACATGTAAACTCATTACTGCATTTTTCCTTACATCTCTAAAAAAATTTAACAAAATGGTAATAGTAATTGAAGAGGTAGTATCCAGAGCTGAAATTGCAGTTGAAGGTGAAAAATCATTAATAAGAGAAGAAGGAGTTACTAAATTAGAAAGATGTATAAACCATGAAAGCTGCGATCTTAGCCGCTGGCAAAGGGACAAGGCTTCTTCCCTTGACGGAAACGATACCAAAAAGTATGCTGGAACTTGCTCCAGAAAAAACCATTATGGATTTAATCATAGATAACTTGGAAGAAGCTGGTATTGAAGAAATAGCAATTGTGACAAGAGCAAAGTTCTCACATTTATTCGCCAAAAGGTATGAAGGAAGAGTGAAAACAATCGAAACAGAATATGAAGACTTTGGAAATCTACATTCTCTAGAAGTACTTTTTCCGCAACTAAAAGTAGAAGATGAAACTTTAGTGGTTATGTCAGATCATGTGTTTGAAGTTAAAATGCTTAGGAAGTTACTGGAAAAAAAGAGACATAAACCTATTACAATCTGTGTCGATAGAAATCCTCCATGGGATATTGTTCAGGAAGGACTTAAAATAAGACTAGATGAGGATAGGGTCGCAGAGCTAGGGAAAGACGCGCCACCTTACCACGGGACTGACACAGGCTTATTTGTATTCTCAAAAGAGATATGGCCCCTTATTCAGGAAGTTATGAGTAAGCAAGGATCAAATGCGGAAATAATCAGTTTGCTAAAGGAAGCTGAGGATCTGGATTTAATCGAGTACGTAGATGTAACTGGTAGCGTATGGATTGATATAGATACGATTCAAGATTTAGAAAAGGCCAGGAAATTGTACTGGGCTATATTGAGAAAAAACTTAATCAAACCTACTGATGGGCTTGTTTCCAAGTACATAAACAGACCAATTTCAACCAGGATATCTCTATTCCTCTATAAGAAGGAGGTTAAAATAAGTCCCAATGCAATTACTCTATTAACTTTTCTACTTGGTCTTGCTTCAGCACTCATCTTAGCTCAGGGCTTGTATATAATCGGCGGTTTGATGGTTTTTCTCGTCTCAATGCTTGATGGAGTTGATGGCGAACTAGCAAGATTAAGAGGTAAAATTACAGCTTTTGGAGGTTTTTTGGATTCAATACTTGACAGGTACGTTGACATTATGATCATCATAGCGTTAGCGTACTCTATAAGGTGGACGATAAACGAGTTTAATGCGTTAATACTTATATTAGCAACGGCAGGAGTTTTTGCGCATAGCTATATTGTTCATGTAGCTAAATTTAGGAGATTAGATACTTCTACGGTGGAAAGGCTTTTCCCACTCGCCTCAAGAGACGTTAGGCTTTTTGTAGTTACGCTCTTTTGTTTAATATCCCTCCCTTCTATTTCGTTTATTCTACTTGCTATCCTCCCCTTGATTTACACGTTTGTTTCTTTTACACAATTGAAAAGGGAAGAAGTGAAAAAAGTACAACTGCCAAAAGAAGTAGTTTCAAAAGTCAAGACACCTACAACAATGCCAATCCTAGCTGAGTATAGACATACTGGTAAAGACAAAACCCTCAACGATATAAAAAGAAACATAAACCTCTTAGCTTCGAATGTAATTAAACTGATAGTGAGCCTATTCATCATAAACCTATTACATTATTTTGATGGAGTAATACTACTTGAGTTTAACAATGTCACACTCACCACCACGACTTTACTGGACTTAGTTAATATGATAGCAATTATTACATTTGGTTACAAAATACTTTTAGCTTTGAATTTCTTCATGAACATTGCGTCTGACTATGTTATAAGGAAGTTTGGAATAACATTAGCTGCATATAGAAGGCTTGCTCTCGATTTAATTTACTTGAGTGGTACGATGTTTATATGGATTGGATTACTTCCAATTTTAAAGAGCTTACCCGGTACAGGCAATCTGATAGGCACTGTAACTGCTACGCTTCTACTAATATTCTTGCTTTTTGTGATTTACGACCTCATAAGAATGTTTTATCGAAGTTTGGAGGGAATCTGGAATAGAGTAGTTGAGAGACTATCAAAACTTTTTGAAGAAATCGCTAAAGCGGCACATCATTAGTTGATAAACGTTTAACTTGTTTTGAAAGTCTAAGAGCTGCTTTAACCATGCTATTTGGCAAGTAGAAATAAAAACAGGGTAATCCTTGAAACAATTGCGGTTTGCATCTCAAAAGGATTTAAAACGCAGCACTTTGAAGATGGCAGAAGTCATTTTTTAGACCAACTACCCAATGATCTCGACACGGGTTCCTAAAGCCTGTCCCGATAAACCCTTCCTAAAACGCGCTCGTACCAGTCCCCCTTTCCCGTGCAACGCCACGATTTTCCCACGAATCTTGCGCTCTCCAACCGGCCATGCCACCTTTCTACCTATGAGACGGGCTGCCTCGCTAGACGATTTAACGTCAGGAAATTGAAGTATGCATTCTTTGGGATGCTGAGTCCTCGGACCTGTTCGATAACTTACAATAAAGCCCTGAACTTTAGACATTTCCTCTTCCTTCTCGAGCCTATTAGGATTTACCAGGGTCTGTTATTAAAATAGCCTTAAGGACACAAGCAAATTAATATTGCTCTACTTAGCTAAGTTTCGATAGCCAGCGAGGAGGTGGCGTCGAGATGCAAGCCATGATCCTTTATGGAAGAGCTCTAGACTCCAACAATAAACAATTATACGCTGCTTGCAATAAATTCGTTGGCAAAACCATCCTAGCCCGCATCATGGACATGTCTGCCTATATCGGGCCGGACGGATCCCGCTTTTGGCATGGAGACCGTGAAATAACTGGCGTCGACCTCTGCTTTCTACGATCTTTTGGACCTAGCTCATGCGAGCAGACAACGAAACGAGTTAGTATGATGGAGCATCTTGAATCCTCTGGAACCTTTGTAGTTAACCCGACCTGCGCGTATCGAAAAGCTAAGGATAAGTATTCAATGATTTACACGCTTGCTAAAGCGGGGCTTCCCATCCCCAGAACGTACGTGACTGAAATGGCCCACTGGGCGTATCGAGCAAGCCAGAGCTTGAAGCAGGTGGTGTACAAGCCCATCGTCGGGTCGTTAGGTTTTGGGTCTATGAAATTTAGCGACCTAGACCTTGCTTTCAACGCGTACAAAACATTGGAGAGATGGGGACAACCAATATATTTCCAAGAACACTTGGAAAAGCCGGGAAGAGACATACGCGCCTTTGTTATCGGCGAAAGTGTTCTAGCTTCGATGTACAGAGTAACTCCCTCAGGGAAGTGGAAAACAAACGTTGCACAAGGGGCTCAAACCCAGCCCATCCAACTATCAGAAGAGCTTCAAGAAGTTGCTTTAAAGGCAACAAAGGCTTTTGATCTTGTCTACGCAGGTGTTGACATCCTTGAAACGGAACATGGCCCCATTCTTCTTGAGGTTAATGGATCGCCTAGCTGGCAAGGACTGCAAAAAACAACAGGCATCAACGTGGCTGAACGTTTGATTCAGTTTGTTGTGGATTTTGTGAGGCATTAAAAACTGTAAATTGAATGCACTGTCTTTTTACGTCCCTCGCACAATGCTGCTGAGGAGCGTAACCTATTAGGTTAAACATTCCCGTTATTATCGTGGAGAAATGGTCATGCCTCAAATTATCGTTGACCTTCGGGAGAGTCGGTTTGTTATCAAAGCTCTACAAAAGATGGAGGCAAAAGTAATCAATAAGATGATCAGCCCGGGAGACTATGTGGTCGGTGAAGGGTTTGCTGTAGAGCGAAAAACGTTTCAAGACTTCGTTCAATCCGTTTACAAGAAGCGGCTGTTTGAGCAGATGGAACGTCTCCACCAAGCGTACCCAAGATGCTGCCTAGTCATCGAAGGGGACGTTGGCTACGGCCTAGCCAGCCTCCGCAACCCCCTCGTGTTTTGGGGGGCACTAGCAAAAGCAACAGTAGAGTGGAACATCCCCACAGTTTTCACCATAAATGAAGAGCAGACTGCCCAGTTCATCTTCAGTTTAGCGAAGAAGTTGCAAGAGGAGGAAAAGGAGAGGGTGGCGGTCCGGTACAAACCCAAATTTTACGCTCGAGTGGATCAACAGCGATTTACTGTGCAGGGCTTGCCAAGGATAGGACCAAAGCTCGCGGATAGGCTTCTTCGAACGTTTGGTAGTGTTCGTAAAGTGTTCACTGCAACAAAAGATGAGTGGCTCAAAGTTGAGGGATTTGGAAGGAAACGGATAGAAGAAATTAGTCAACTTTTAGATGAACCATACCTTATGAGAGCGGAAGCAGAAAAGCAGTAATGGCGACGAAGGACTTATGCCCTTCATTGGAGATTAGGCAAGTTTATCCAGCTTAAAACTGCTTTCTTCCCTCTTGTGGATGACATAATCGTCCAGCTTATCAACAAGTTTAAAAACCCACTTATACGGGAACTTCACGCCTAATACAGCCAGCTTTCGGCGATACGTCCCGAAGAAGTCAAGGAACTCGAACAATTTTTTAACTTGCTCCCTCCGAAAGTATGCTCTCTCAGCGCGGGGCGCCTTCACCTCAAAGGCCACTAGGCAGTCACCCTTTGTCGCGAACACGTCAGGCAGGGGTTCATTGCTCGGCGCACTAACCGGGACGCGGACTGCCCTAAAACCGTGAAGACGAAGCGTTTTCACCAACTCTCGTTCTGCTTCGTAACCCCTCTTCCTGATTCGACGAATCTCTTTAAGAGTTAATAAGCGTCCGTGACGACCCGTTCGTCCCTGTTTGGCTTGAGCTACCAACTCTCGAAGGGACAATTCTAACCCTCCCTCTCAAGGGGCCGAACTGCCAGCTTGATGAGGTCGCTAAGCCAGTCTGAAAACGTTCGTGCATTCGCATACTTTTGGTACTTTTTCCGATGAGGAATCCTCGAGACCATCCGCAACTCTACCATGCGGTTAACGTAGTACTTCGCCGTTGACCGAGGAATTCCGGCTTCCTCGCTAAGGTTCCCACTAGTGAACACCATTCCCAACCGAGAATACGCGGCTATTACCTCTGCCGGGAAGGGCATGGCTAAATTTACTATCTTTCTAAGCTCATCCGTGACCGACGACATCTAAAGTTCTCCCTCTTTCTCATAGTATTGGCATATGATTTATAACAATCTTTTCTAGGAAGAGACTCGTCTAGCCAAAAATACTTTTATCCACACTTCCGGGAAAAATATTTTCACCAATTTAACATAGGATAATTAAAAATGGACAGCTTCTTTAGCTAAATGTTCGACACAACTATCTCCATGAGGCCTCCCACAAAACAGAGGCCCCGTTTAACATAAAAACGTTGTTTCATGCGATTTTGGATAGTTTTTGTGTCCAAAAAGTGATGCTTGAGATTCTTTAGTCAGGATAAAAGACGGAATTTATGTCCAAAGAAACCGCTGAGTAAACAAGCCGCTGTAACAACCTTTCTAAGGATAAGCGCCTTTCAAGTTTGGCAACTTTTTAAGGCATGAAGTTTATCCAGCAATGGTAGCGTTGGGGCTCCTCCAGAATTTTGAGTTTCAAACTGGTGAAAAATAACCGCTTTCTCCGTTGTCTGTTGATGCTTTTGTATTCGCTTAACTTAGCACGTGTGTATGCAAGATAAGATTGTTGCAGAAGTCGCCGTTTTAATGTTTCTAAAGAGCCTATTTTAAGCTTCTTCCATGAGTGTAACTGTTCTGGAGTGATTTATGTAGACAAAAATCTGCATTTTTGAGTTATTTGCAATGTTAATATGCTAGTTCAGGTGATGTTGGTGATTATTGTATTACGTAATCTTATAATGTATCACTGATGTTAACTATAGCCTTGAAAAACATTTTTGGATACAGAAGCATCAACGAACTGTTTCTGTTTTCAGCCATTTCGTGATCATCTCAGCCGTGGACTTTCTTTTTGCCTTAGGAGGTTTAGGCAATTTTCGGAGGGGGTAGGCTCCGACGACTTGATGGGCTTTCTCAGCCAGGTGGTCTGCTTCCCCGATTTCGAACGTGTCCCATTTATTCCAGTGGCGGTAGCGTTCAACGGAAGCCCACTCAGGGGTAAACTCGCTGATCATGTTAGGGGAAAAGCATACGGCGGCGAGGTTTAGGCTGCGATGCAGACTCAATGGACACGTGAAGACTCGCTGCAAGTCCATCTCATTTTCAATGCTCAATTTTCTGGCTTCATGCTTCTCAGCGATTTCCACGTATCGTGGACGAAGCTTGCCAATAACATACTCAACAACGGCATACGCAGCGTCTAGTGGGTTGATTTTTCGGAGCAGTTCCGTTGAGAAGGCTCTATGATGTATGTGAACGTGGGCTCCGTTTCCCGACCAATTTAGGAATACAGATTCTGAAACACCCTCGTTGCTCAGGAAATTAACAATTTCTTTTGCAGCCGCTATGGTTGCTTCCCACTTCTCGATGACGTTGTCGATGTCCCATGTGGGGAGACAAAAAACGATGTTGTCCATACTTCTTACGTGCTCGGGATAGGCTAGTTCCTTGTAAACGCTCACAGACGCGTAAAAGGTTCGAGGTCTCAATTTCTCAAAACGCCTCAAGAGAGTTAACACATCTTCCGGGTTGTTTATGGTTAACGGAACCCTGCCTTTCCTCAGTGCTCGTTGATATCGTAATAAGTAGGGTCGTCCCTTCGTGTCATGGGTTTCGCAGTGTAGGGCTACCCATCGACCTTTACTAAATTTGGCGATTTCCTCTTGAACTTCTTTACGGTTATAATGAGCAACAACGATGCTTTCATAATTTGATGAACTCAACATCGCTTGTTCTCCATAATATTTTTTATCCCTTACAACGTAAGTCTTTTTCAGGAGGAAACCTTATGAAGGTTTTTAACGAGAGTTTTACAGTTTCTACGAGGGGCGAGGTTGATTTCATCAACCTTACCGATAATGTTCAAGAGGTTGTGAGAAAGTCGGGCATCAAGAATGGACTGGTTCATGTGTTTGCTCCCCATGCCACTGGCGTCCTTATCTTAACTGAGTATGAACCCAGCTTATTGAACGATATTAGGAGTTTTCTTGAAAAACTGATTCCAAAGCGTGCTCCCTACCAGCATCCCGTCAATGCCCACTCCCATCTACGATCGATGCTATTGTGCCCAGACAAAACGTTGCCCATCGTTGACGGACAAATCGTTTTGGGTACCTGGCAATCCTTAGTTTTCGTCGAGACCGACGTACACCCAAGACGAAGAACATTAGTTGTTCATGTTCTAGGAGATGAATAGAAATAGCCTCGCTCAAGGCATGAAAGTTCTCAAGAAGAGGACGATGACCGACGCGATTGCAGAGATAACTATCGCCTTGCTCCAAGTAACCTCGTATGAGGAACGTATCGCAACCGCGCAAAGCGCCGCTGTCCATACGTCGATCGCGTAGGAGAGATAAGGTAACGCTTGAAATGTCCAAATGGGGTGCCAATTTTCCTGTAGTTTCTGGTTTATTATCTCACGTGCGGCTTTAGCTTCCTCGTTTGTGGCTTGGGGGTCCCAAGCTTTCCATGCTACGGGTGGCAAATTTATTGACGGAAGTGCCGAAATCAGGGCTATGTTGACCAGGACATAAACTAATGTGACAGAGAACACGTATCCTATAATGACGTAAAACACAACCCATGGATGCGTTTTTATGTGAAACACTTTGATAATTAAGAATAAAGCGGCAGCGTACATGAGCCAGTTGATAAAAAAGTGAACGGCGGTGTTTATCAAGGAGGATACCACTAGCCCACTGAATGAAGTTAATGTAAGCAAGCAGACATATTTTCCATTAGTTTCGAGAAATATCTTGGAAGCACTAACGTATTGTACACCTGCTGTAGCGAGCATGGTGAGGGCAAAAATTAGGAGAGGTCCCCTAAAGTTAGGAGCCTTCGCGATTTCCTCAAAAGCCTTAATCGGAGAGTACAAAACCCTGAGCACTTGACGCTCAATCACTCCTTTGTCACGTCTCCTTTACTTCTCCTCACCTTTTATGGTATCCCGACACTCTGTCAACACAATAATAAGTAAGGTTCCATCCCAGTCCATATATAGGTTTCCAAAGTTAGCTCCGTTGCAAGTTTTCAGTGAGCAGTGGCATGACGCCTGCGATTTGCAACAATTAGCCATGAAAATTTATAAAGTGTTCTGTTTAAGGTAACTTTGAGAAAGGAGTTTAGGCTAGGATTAGTACGGAAGTGAGAATATGATAAGAGAGTGGACTAAAATCATGTTGACTGCAGTGTTGGTCACGGTAGTTCTAGGTGTGCTCATGCCTACTGTGCCGGTATCCGCCCAGACGTGGGATCCGAGTTTAGGCTGGGATTTCGAGTGTCACAGCCACACCCATCCACACTTTAGTAAATTGACCGACGCTCAAATTCGCTGGGAACTGGAGCAGGTGAACGCTGCCTTCATAGCACATGGTTACGCACCCCCACAACACCATGCATACCCCTACGGAGATATGGACGACAGAGTTAGAGCAGTAGTTGCACAGTACAGAAAAAGTGGTAGGCTGGTATGGGGTTATATGGAGACCTATCCTGTGCCAGACTGGTATAAAATGAAGGCTGTACCGCTAAAAAAGACGACAACTTGGAGTAAGATTAAAGGATGGATAGACGACTGCATAGCGAAAAAAGCGCTGCTACATATATTCACTCACGATGTATCGGAAAAACCCACCCCGTATGGCACTACGCCAAGAAAGCTCGCACAGGTATTAGACTACCTTGTTGAAAAACAAAGGGCTGGTCTGTTAACTGTTGTAACGATGGCGCAAGCATACGACTACTGGAGTACCGCCACGCAAGGCACAGCGATGGTAGTGGTTAGTTTCGACGATGCTTGGGCAACCGACTACACCACCGTGTATCCGCTATTCCAAGCAAGAAGCTTGAAGGGCACAAGCTATATTGTTACGAGCTTTATAGGACAACCGAATCGTCTGACCTGGGGACAGATAGACTTGATGAGAAGGGGAGTATTTCAATAAATCTAACGAAAACCGCCCAAAATAATCAGTTACTCCGATATTAGAAAAGGAAAAGAAAGTAGTTGTTCAGATTCTAATTCGCCTACTGTTCTTTACACAAGTGATCGGCGAATAAGCAACGACACCTTCATTAGAATGGAAGACAACACGATTATTATTCGATTGTCATTCGATCCAGCTGTAAGCCCTTGGAAGTCATATTTCGAGACAATTGACGCATTAAGAATTTCTTAAAATCGCTAAAATAACACGTTAGCAAAGTTTTTTGCTTATTTTGAATAAATAATAAAAAAATCGATTTAATTCGAATTCAAACAAAAAACTCGTGGCAACATTAAGCTTTTAACCTAAGGATCTTTTCGAATTCGAAGGTTTTCAGATACTTTCTTATAATATCTCCTCTATGCGGCAACGCAGTAATCCATAATTTATAATATAAAATTCGGAATTATTCGCTTTATTTGGCGGAGGTCGCCCCAGCGGCTTGCTTCGATTTTTTGGAGTTTTCTACCGTGTTATCGTACGCCTTTGTGCTGGCGTCGCGCCACTTATCTATATATGACGTTTTGTTCCCAGTCCAGCCCTTTGTTTTATTGTATATGGTATCGATTTCATTGCGGTTCATGTAACATGCGAGAGACAAAGCATCGATTTAAACAATAGATAAGATAAAGTTTATATTTTGGAGGAAAATTGCTGTAGGTAGGTTAAAAATTTCACCTCGGAGGGTTTGAATGGCCTATCTAACTACGCAGGCGGGACAACCAGTCCTCATCCTTAAAGAGGGAACCGCTCGTAGACGAGGAAGAGATGCTCAAAGAAACAATATTATGGCGGCTCGGATCATCGCTGAGGTGCTAAGGTCAACGCTGGGTCCTCGCGGCATGGACAAGATGTTGATCGACAGCCTTGGAGACATCACCATCACCAACGATGGAGCAGCGATCTTGAACGAAATTGAAGTGGAACACCCAGCCGCAAAAATGATGGTGGAGGTAGCTAAAACACAAGACGACATGGTGGGCGACGGAACCACCACTGCGGTGATACTGGCTGGAGAGCTGCTACGTAGGGCTGAGGAGCTGCTGGATCAGAACATCCACCCAACGGTTATCGTGAGCGGATACCGGAAGGCGGCTCAAAAGGCAATGGAGATTCTCGATAAAAAGGGAATTCCAGTGGACCTCGAGGACCGCCAAACCTTGAGAAAAGTTGCTGTAACCGCGATGGCTAGTAAAGCAGTGGGCGTAGCAAAAGAACATCTAGCCGAAATTGCCATCGACGCTGTGAAACAAATCGCTGAGCAGAGGGGTGAGAAAAGAATCGCGGACATCGATCACGTTCAGATTATAAAGAAAGAAGGAAAAAGCCTCTTCGACACCCAACTTGTCAGAGGCATCGTCGTCGATAAAGAGGTTGTACATCCAGGGATGCCCAAGCGAATCGAGAACCCGAAAATCGCCTTGCTGGACTGCCCACTCGAGGTGGAGAAGACAGAGTTCAGCGCTGAAATCAGAATTCGGGACCCCACGCAAATGAAGGCGTTCCTCGATCAAGAAACCCGTATGCTCAAGGATATGGTGGAAAAAATCAAGGCCTCTGGCGCCAACGTGGTGTTTTGCCAGAAGGGCATCGACGACATGGCTCAGCACTTCTTGGCGAAGGAAGGAATCATGGCTGCCCGAAGGGCTAAGCAATCAGACATGGAGAAGCTCGGCAGGGCCACCGGCGGAAAAGTCACCACGAACTTGGAGGACTTAAAGCCCCAAGACCTAGGAGAAGCCGGGCTGGTAGAAGAGCGCAAGGTCGGCGAAGACAAAATGGTCTTTGTGGAGGGCTGCAAAGATCCGCGCTCCGTCTCGGTTCTAATTCGCGCCGGTCTCGAGAGGATGGTCGACGAGGCAGAGAGAGCCATGAACGATGCGTTGTCTGTTATCTCAGATGTGGTTGAGTACAACAAGATTGTTGCCGGCGGGGGAGCTATCGAATCTGAGATTGCCAAGGAGCTTCGTGAATACGCCACCAAGGTTGGTGGAAGAGAACAACTTGCCATCGAGGCGTTCGCCGACTCCATCGAAATCGTGCCAAAGACACTAGCCGAAAACGCGGGCCTCGAGCCCATCGACATACTCGTGGGACTACGGTCAGCCCACGAAAAACCACGAGGACACCTCATGGGTGTGGACGTTTTCACGGGAAAGATCATCGACATGCAGGAAAACGGCGTGATTGAACCCTTGCGAGTAAAAGAGCAAGCGGTAAAGTCAGCTGCTGAAGCGGCGTCCATGATCCTCAGAATCGACGACGTGATCGCGGCGACAAAGCCCAAGGAGGAGAAGCCTCCAACTGGACCAGAAGGCATGGAAGAAGAATACTAACCGTCCATAAAACCAAACCCCCATTTTATTTAATCAGTTCAGTTAGCAACGTCAAAAATTTAAGGATGAAACACGTCTCTAGTTATGACGCTCCGGTAGTATAGTCCGGTTAAACGTGAAGCGGACCATGTATGGCGGCCTCTCGTCGTTATGAATAACGGTGGAAAGCCGCAGACCCGGGTTCAAATCCCGGCCGGAGCACCAACAATTCTTTATTTCGGTTTCTTTTGGATTTTTGCTCTTTTTTGGAAACATTATTTTTCTTTGTTCAAGTATAAGGAAGGACGTTTTCTTTTGAACGTTTTTCGTTTTTCTTTCACATGAATATCGTATCCAGCCTGCACCTTCTTCTTTTGTTCTTTAATCCATCCTTCCACTCCAATTTCCTTCATTCTTTTGATGCTGTCTAAATTGTCTGGATGTTCTTTTTGAATCTTCAATAGCTTTTCACATGGAAAATCGTTGCATTGGCAGCAGAAATCAATTTGCTTACTTCGTACACATTCACGTATTTCGCAAGTTGGTAGACCTCCGCCTGCTCTACAACCAGAACAAATATACCTTTTCTCATAAAGCCATTGTAGTCCTTTATCAAACTCCTTATAATCAAAGGGAAGTTTCCCTTCCCAAGGCATAGGTGGATACGCCCTCATTAAGATTATCAGTTCCTTTGCAGCCTTCCTCCACCTTCCATTACACCAAGCGCAGGCACCACAATAAACTCCACAATAACCAACTAGATTTAAGTCTTTAAGGGCTCCCATCCAGTCACCGTGAATGAAGTTTTTTCTTTAGTTTTCTCTTATTATTGATCCATTCCATATAGGTATTGTTCCTATCTTTTGGAATCATTTACGGCTATCTGTTTGTTGAAATGCGGAGATTAGGTCCGCTAATAATAGGACATATAGCCTACGATATTGTTGGGTTTGCATCCCCTCAGATCCTTAGGGTCTTAGTTTTCTGAGCGCGTCAAGCGTTAAACAATCAGCTAGATTAAACGCTTCAAATCAGTCCTTTAGCGCGCGTAACCAAAAAAGGAGGGGGAGACTTGGTTCATTTTTTCTTGATTGGTAGTTGTATTTCTGTGAGGAGTTCGGTTTCTGGAACCTTGGCTGGGTCGTTTAGGTAGATCTCCATCGGGCACCCTAATGGGATGTAGCCTTTTTCATGAGCGTGTTGGAATAGTGCTGCATATGCGGGTCCAACTTCGCTGTATGGTCCTTTGTGGATTGTGTAGAGCACCTCTTGGGCAGGGATTTTCTTGATTTTAATGTTACCTTCAGGCTTTGCTTCACCTTCGAATGGAAATCCTACCTCGCATCTCAATTTATGTGCTGGGACCTCTTCTGGGTTGTCGTGAAACCATCCAAGCGGGGGACCAATTATCTTCAGTTGTTTTTGTTTTAGCCATTTTGCGATTTCTCCATAAAGCTTACCGACTTCTTTATATGGTCCCACATGTCTCATGGTAGCAACTTGAAACAGTTCCGTTTTCTTCAACTTAATTTCCATACAAAAACCATCTATACGCTATTATAAGTTTAGATATTCACACTGTAGCTACTTATAGGTTTTCATGTATGCGATTTGTTTTGAAGGCTTTAAGTGGTAGCCCGGGGTACGTGACTTATTTCGTTTAAATTTCTCACTTCGGAGCGTACGCTAGCCAGCCTAGGCTTCAGCTTTTCCAACCTTCCGACATGGAGAACCGAAGGTGCTTGTTTTGCGCGAGAGGTGTGGAAAGTTGCTTTAAGCTGGAAGGTATGAGCGCCTATACAAAACGGCATTGTTAGATACTAGTCTCTTTTCTCTGATTTCGGTATTCCTATCCATTTTGGAGTTCTACTCATGTATTCACGATAGGCATCCCCATACGTCTCAAGGCACCAACGTTCTTCAGACGATGTAGTGGCGTTAATTAGAATCATCAATACTACAGTTAACATTAGATATAACCAAGAAGCACAGGCTACGCTTAAACCGATGTTCATTATCAGCCAACCCATGTTCATAGGGTTTCTCGAAATACGGTAGAGACCTTTTGTGACTAGTTTATTTTTAGGAGTAGAAGCGAAGTTCAGAATCGCAATACTAACAAAGATTAACCCAGACAGATAGATAACAAGACCAGCAAAGAACCATGTTGTGCCTAGTTGCAAAGGCAAGAAAACAGTGTAAACGAAAGAGGCAAATATAGTCAATGGGACACCATACAAGATTCTTCTCTCCTTCGTAGTTAGGTATTCAAGACCCTTCTTCTCAACATTTGATTCTAACTTCAGAGAGAAAGATTATCATCATAGGTATAGCAAGAATCCAAGCGTTCCACAAGCCCAACTCAAATTCTGGTATAAGTGACATAGTTCGCCTCTCATAGTTACTATTATCAACTATCTAATACTTTGGTATGCGTCATTTAGAATAAATCGAAGGTCTTTCCACAAGTCATAAAAATTGAAGCAGAAGACGTACATGCATACTTTCGTCTCAGAGGAGGTGATTATCTACGAGATTAAGAAAGTGCTCGATGAAACGTGAAGAAATAGTGGCTGCTGGTGGCGCACATTTTGATGCGGGGTTTGTTTTCTGGGCACTTGGATTAACATTTGCTGCTTTAGGGTAGCTAGCGATGCTATGAACATCAGTCTCGTCTTAGAACCAACATCTTGGTTGTTGCTATCAATCGTTTTTTGCTTGCCAGGCATAGCTAGTTGGATCGCTTGGGCATTGGCTGTGCATTTAGATGCCATAGAAGCTAAAAGTAAAAAAGAGGAGTAACTCTTTCGTAGCGCGCGCTCATTTGGTGTGGAAGCTCGGCACTAGTGTAAGAAGCCATGTTGTTACTGCCAGCACGACTATATAGATTCCGATCAGAGACAGTTTTCTCTCCCATCCCTGTTTCGGGAGAAGTTTGGGTGTGCGCCCATAGGTGGAGAGCAGAAAGGGAATCATGAACGGTACTCTTCGCTTGTATTTCAAGTAGGAGTCTCCAAATTCCCTCTCAAGTGCTGCTTCTTCGTTGTCTGCAAGCAGAACATACACGAAGACAACTAATGTCCAGGCGACGATGTCTCCTATACGAATCCCGTACCTGTTCAACATCAGAAGCCCCAAAGACAGGATGGCTATTCCCAGGTGCTGAGGATGCCTAACGAGCCTATATAGCCCTGCCGTGGCAAACCCTTCTTTTCGAGCCTTCGCCCTCACTATCTGAGCAAGGCCAACGACCAGAATGAGTGCACCCACAAGGATCACTGTCGGCGCTATTTGGTTAACCCAGCGAGTCTCAGAGAGGTAGCTGGTAATAAAGTACCACTGAGGGAAGAAGTAATGCTCAATCGGAATCCACCACCAATAGAGAAGATGGTACAATATAGGAGAAACGTATAACAGAGGCCAAATCATAGGCTCGATTATTCCCGCTATGATCGGTAGGTACGCTGCAATGGTCGAGCCCACTGCCGAAACCCAGCTTCTTTTAACGGGCGACTTTGCCCTCGCAGCCTTGCTCATCCTACCTCACTCCCACTCAATAGGGTTGGTGAAGTCTCTTTTATCTTTGTTTAGTAAATGAAAAACAGCTTATATGGGCACCGTAATCGAGTCGAGGTTCCACTGTGTCTGGAGAACCTTTTCTGAAAAAATGAACTAGTGGTGTGTGGAAAAAAATAGGGGGATGATTTCGTCGACTGAGATTATTTAGCTGTCTCTAGGAGAGTCTCTGTGCTTTTAATCTCTGGGATCGCGTTTACCCTACTTGTTAGTGTGCTGATGGCCTCAAAGGTGGGGGCTTCAGCAAAGGCGACGATGTCGTATCTTCCGAACACAAGGTAGGCGCTTTTTACCTCTGCAAATTTCTTTATGGCGTCTAAAGCCTTCGTCCCCTTCCCGGGAAGAACCCTAATTAAGATACAGGATTGCATTTTCTAACCCTCCTAAAGGCTGATCAGCGTCTCTGTAGCCCTGACTCCCGGCAACCCATGAAGCTTCAAGACGGTTTCGCTAAGCATCTTAAGGTCAGCCACCTCTATTTCCGCCACCACATCCCATCGCCCGTGGACACCAAACGCCCTCTTCACACCCGCAGCCTTCCTCAGCTCCGCTGCAACATCTTTGTACTTACCAGCTTGACAACAAACTAGGATACAGGCAAGTACCATCTTCCATCAACACCTAGATTATAATTCAAACACTACGATATATTGTCTTCTGTGACTGGAAATGCCTTTTTGCGTTATCGTAGAAACATTAGTGGGTTCGAATCGAGGTCCTACCAGAAGATTTCATAATGCTATAACTCCCGGACCAGCAACAATTTGATAAATAGAAGTAAGAAAGATTTGTTAGAGAGGGTGAAGGAGTTTAAGCGAGTTATTCTGGTCACGGGCACTCCAGGTGTGGGGAAGACCGCGGTCTCTCGTTCACTCGCTTCCAGGCTAAACGCGGAGCACGTGAATCTAGCAGAGCTCGTTAAGCGAGAAAGGCTGATCAGTGGCGTGGATGTAGTCAGGGGAACCCTAATCGCAGATACGGACCGAGTTTCAAGGCGGGTGCAGAAGATCATCAGGGGTTGTGAGCATGACGTCGTAATCGACGGTCATTTGGCGATTGATGTTGTGCCAGTGAAAGATGTCCACTTAGTTTTCGTTCTTCGGCGAGACCCAGATGAGCTGAAACGGGCGATGGAGGATCGAGGGTTTAAGGGAAAGAAGCTTTGGGAAAACCTCGCCGCTGAAATCTTGGATGTCTGTCTTTGGGAAGCGGTAAGGGTGTGTGGTCTCGATAAAGTGTGCGAGATCGATGTTAGTGGAAAAACCATCGAAGAGGTGGTGGAACACATGACCTCAGTGCTGGAAGGGAAAAAGAAATGCTGGGTCGGGACAGTGGACTGGTTGGGGAAACTGGAGGCGGAGGGGCGCCTGCAAGAATTCCTGAAAAACTTTTGAGTTTATCCTAGCCTTCGCATGATCTCACGCTTCGTAAGCAACGTAACGCCCCTTCGGTTGGCGTACGCTTTCGCGTGGCCGCTAAACTTTTCAGAAATCACTATTGGGTTGGGAAAGCCTACGTCTGCAGCCGCCTTGTCCACGTTTATGATCATGTTGACGCCGACGGTTAAGGCTACGCGTAATCTTGTACTAACGTCGTGTGTGGGGTAGGGGGGTGGGTGGGGGGTGGGGGTAAAGCGCCGTTTTTGGTTCAGATTGGGCTTTTTTGGGGTTTGGTTCAGATTCGTTGTCGTTTGGTTCAGATTAACGATGGCGTGGTTCAGATGACTAATTTAGCCCGCGCATTATCTGAACCAAATTGCTTTGATTAAGATGATGTTTTTTGAGGTTTTGACTTTTCGAGTACATAGTTTATTGCTTCCTCGGCTTTCTCCGCACAGTAGTTTTGTAACCGTTTGTCGAAGTTTTCAAGGAGGTAATCTACTGCGCGGGCTTTCTCCTTGTCCGTGAGGTCAGGATTAGACCTTATGCGGTCAATGGCTGATGAAAGAGCCTCCATCGCGTAGTCTGCGGCGAAAACTGCAACAAACAGTGTCGTGTATTCTTCCTTGATTTTATAATACTTCTTTCTTCCATCCCTCGTGGAGGTTATCAGTCCTTTTCGTTTTAGGGAATTTAGGTCACGGGAGACTTGGGGATAAATTTTCTTTAATTTTAAACTAATCTCGTTAGTGGTGAGTTTATCATGTTGGCAAAGCAATTCTAGTGTTTCTCTCTCTGAACGTGAAATCTTATCAAGAAAATCTTTAACAACGTCTATAAACCTCTTTTTAACTTCAACCTCAAGGGCTTCTGCTTTCTCCAAATCGTCCCCCGTTTATATAAAAAAGAGGGATAACCCTTAAATATTTTAAAATTATGAATAACAATGTATTATAACAAGATGTTACAACTAGCGCTCCTAGAGGGGGAAATAACCATTGAAGGCACTAGGTAAGCATGTAAGGGTGCCAGACGAGAGGGTTCCTGAACCGTTAGCTTCCCGAATTGAAGGGGATGCGCCGCAGCTACCCGACCTAGCGCTAGAGTTAAGGAAAGCCGCGATTTCAGCGGGCAAGGCGGGGGAAGAAATAGAGGCGTACGCTGTAGCGCGCGCTAAGCAGACCTTAGGGTTAACGATCAAGTTTGTTAACCGTGTGAGCGGAAAATCCGATTATGCCGATGCTTTGAGGGTGGGGCGTAAAGAGACATTCGTTTACAAAGACAAGAAGTGGGTGACTGTGAAAAAGGATGAGCTCGACCAATTCCTCGCGCAGTTTCTCGACGGGAAACAACTTTCGACATGGCGGTATGCTTATGACCTTAGGCTCTCATTTCTTTCGCTCTACTATTACTTATCCTCCATTTTACAAAGGCTCGACATGATCGAGTTGGGGGGCGCGTAAAATGGGAGAGGAAAGCATCCCCGTCATTATTAAAAAGAAGAAAAAAGTAGAAGGCTCGGCGCGCCTGCAAGGGGAAGTGGACAAAATAGTTGAGGAGGCGAAAGCCGAGGCAGACCCGTATGCAATGTGGTCAGACCCCAAGCCTTGGGAATTTCAAACGTGTCTAGCCACACTCCACGAGCTTATCTTTAGGCTACACCCAAAATTGTTTATTTGTGTCCCTCACTTCGTCTTAGAGCGGATTAGGACGGACAACCAAAAAGTGCTCGATGAGTACTATCGTCAGTCAGGGGGGTGGCTGGCTGTAGAACGCGACATGAAAAAGGCGGAAAAGTGGATTTTAGAGCTGTACGGTATCGAAGAGGGGGAAGAGGATAGATGAGGAAAATGGTTTTGGTCATGGCTCGTTTGGTGAAGGAAGCGGATGAACAGCGTAACGAGGATTTACAGAGGGAGATTTTTAGGGAGTTGGCGGAAACTCCTTGGAAAATCCCTTGGATGGAAAAAATTGAGAAGGTCATGGTGTTAGAGGGTGAGGTGGTGGCTGAGAATCCATCGACCAATCAGTTGTGGGAAGAATTTTCGAAGATGTTGTCGGAGAAGGGTTTGAAGCCTGAAGAATATCGGTCAGAGTTTGAGGAGGAGTGGAAGACCTCCTCCTTAGATAAGTTACCGTTAGACGAAGCACGGAAGATTGTTGAATATTTGGCTAGGGAGTTGATATCAAAAGCCACGCTTATACCGAGGCTCACGAAAGAGGAAACTGGTCGTATAACGCGTGAGCGCCTTAAAGCCGTCTTTAGGCAGATGCTCGACTTGCCAGAGGGGGCTAAGGGATACTTGATGGGTTATCTGCTCATAAGCCCTTGGCACTCTACAACTTTCGAAAGGTATAAACCGACGGATACCGCAGACACACGAGCAATGCTGGAGTGGCTTAACGACAGGCTACGTTATTTCATTACAGATGGAAGGGAAGGGTCAAAAAGCATCGTAGATGGGGAGTGAAATAGTCCTATGGGAAGAAAAAGTCGAATTGCTAGGGGTCTGAATATCGGCGAGGCGGCTAAGAAGATGATGGAGAAAGCCACTGGAACAGTTTTAACAGATGAAGAGTACCTTGCTCTTGAGTCTCAAGCGCTGGAGAGCCCGATAGAGAGAGACCTTGAAGACTTTACGAGGGTGTACATACGGGAACTTGAAGGGGAATACTGGTTCGATGAATACATCAAGCCACTACCCACGTGGTCGATCTACTTCCCCTCATACTACGAAATCGCCCGCTCAATACTAATCAAAACCCCACCACTACCAGAACTACAAGATGAAGCCAAATACGTGGCAGGCGTAACAGAAGGAGACGGGAACTTCGGATACTTAGAACGGCGACCTGAAATGTACATAAGAGCCTACTACAGCATAGCCATGAGACCAAAAGACGCAGACGTAATAGACTATATAGCAACAATCTTAAGAGTGCGCTCAAGTTACGAACCGCACGTAAGACGGGGAATCCGCTACCTAATGCGAGCAACCAAAGCCGAAGGATTAAGAGCATACCTAACAATAAACCTCATGCAACTCCACTTCAAATCGGAAAGAAGAAGACAAGGCGCAAAATTCGTAGTAGAAAAAGGATACGTAGTAGCCCCAGAAGACCGAGACGCATTTGTGAAAATCTACAAACCAAGAAAACTAACCATCACAGCCAGCCCAGAAGAAATACTATATTACATAGAACCAACCAGTCAAGAGTAGAAACCTATCCCAACCTTCTCTCAATCTCGTGCTTCGTCAACAAAGTTACCCCACGCCTATTAGCATAAGCCTTCGCATGACCACTAAACTTCCCACTCACCAAAATCGGTCTATGAAAACCCACATCCTCACTAGCCTTATCCAAATTAATAACCATATTCACTCCAACCGTACGACCCCAGTCCTTTATGGTGACGAGGTGTTGCTCTTCTTTGCCCTTTTTGATGAGGAGGTCGAATTTGTGAGGTAGTCCACTGGTTCCTTCGAGTATTATGTCGTTTTCGATTTGGTAGCCTTTTTGTCGGAAGTACCTGATGACGAGTTCATAAAGGGTATGCCTCGTCTCCTGTCCTCTGGTGGGTTGCAGGGTTGATTTCTCTCCCTTTTCGTTGAACGCATACCTTCGTCGGGTAATCTTATTGTTGGTGTATTAGCATTAAAAGTCTTACTCATACTTCTACACAATAAAAGTTAATTATAAAGAGTATGAATGCTGGGAGGAAATCGAAAGTGCATGCGATCATGTAAATCTCCAATAAAAGTTTGTGATAATTTAACATTGACTTGTGCTTTGATTGCGGGTTTGAAATTATGGCAACATGGTTAATTGATGTGAAGCGCGCGCTACGCTAAAAACAGAGGCGCAGAATTTGGGACGTTGTGCAGAGATTAGCGCGCGCTATTTCCTACAGGAAGATATTTAAAAGCGATTTTCTACATGAAAACCTGTGGTGTCATGAAGCAAAGAAAGAGGGAATTTCTAATCGCAGAGAAAGTCTTTGGTTCTCAAGTTGCTATGGCTATGCTCAGAACCTTAATTCAGCGAGACATGCCCCTGCCCATATCCAGAATCGCCAAGGAAATCGGCTCCAACTACGTTACCGTAAGAAAACACATTAAACTCTTAGAAGAGGCAAATCTAGTCAACGTCGTCGAATACGGCAAGAGAAAACTATACAGAACCAACAAAGCCAACGAACGAATCCAAGCGTTAAAAGACTTCATCCAAGCATGGAGCAAACATCAAAATGAGCCTAAAGAGGGACGATGAGCGCGCGATAGTATGAGAAGGGCTTTATTTTGGGGCGCGTTAATCGATAAGATTACAGAACCATAAAAAGCCTCAACATGACATTTATGAGAAAGGAGAGGTGAAAGGGCTATGATGTTTGAAACGGAAGGAAGATGCCCCTTTGCAAAACCTAGCGAAAGTACATATCATGCTTTAACAAGTGTATTTCGGAATAGTCATCGAAACGAAAGGGGTCTTCCTGTTTGAATTCCTATCCCTACCGCACTGTGCATCATTGTGCATCCATGAAGGGTAATAGCACTTTTGCCACCCAGAAATAGATCGTTATCCGTAGCCTCTATTTTGTAACCATTGAAGAATAAGTCACCTTTAATGAAAACTATATCATCTGTTATCTTAACATCAAGCGATATTTCCCGGGGCTTGCATCTTATAACTAGATGTTTCGGTTTATATTCCATGTCCCATATTAATCTCCTATCTACATACCATTGATTTTGGTTGATGATAGCGATCCATCTGCCATATTTGTCGAAGAAGTTGACATCTAGTAAGGGATATTGATTTTCTTTAGCGACAGAGATGATGTCGAAGTCGTCAACCACTAAGATTCTGGGCGTGTTTAGAAACCTGTTACTCGCTATTGACACCGTAAGATCTTCACTTTGGACAGTAAATGCGTCACTAATCATTGCTAGATTATGAGGGGCCCTCTTAAGTTCACGAAGGTAGGCATCATTATATTCTCCCCTATCGGCGCGATGATGATGAGTAGGACAAAGAGCGATCATTTCAGAGGGGTTATGCTGCTTGATTTGACCCCAAGGGACTATGTGGTGTATTTCAAGTATTGGACATCCACATATAGCACAGCCAAAGTTAACTTCTTGCCTCAAACTTCTACGTATCGACTCAGGTATGTCTCCTGTGGACGTCAATATCATCAATTACATTATATTTTATAGACACTTAAAATTATATTGTCTGTGATGAGACAAATGAGTAGGAATAAGAAGGTTCTTAGGATTATTCCAAAACCAGAAGAAGGAACCAGAACAGTTTTGGCACCAAAAGTTTTACCTGCGATTAAGGGACAGGGAGATACAGATTTTTTATGTGGCAATTGCGAGAGAATTCTGGTCGAAGGCATATACGAAGGACAGATAAGAAACATAGTTATACGTTGTCCAATATGTAGATTCTATAACGAAGTTTTTTAATTGCCTAACCAAAGGAATACATATACGTTATTGGTATTTAAACCAAAATGTAACAATGCAAATAAGAGACGTAGAGGTATAATTTGAGCCTTTTTACAATTTTAGTTTTGCAAAAACCCGTTTTTCGCGCGCAATTCTATTCTGACTCGTGGGCATTTTTTAAATGTTTTTTGACGATACGATTTAAAATCATGAGACCCAATGCGAAAATTGCAGGCAGAGAAAGGATGAAAAAGGCGTTAGCATAAATGGGAACAAGTTCTATTACTCCGCGCCAGTCGCGCACATTTAGCATATAGTTCCAAAAAGCAAACAAATTGAAACCTTGACCCATTATCTTAAAGAATGCGTACGAAAGGTAGATGGCTATGATGAAATAACCGAGATTCGTCTCTTCACCAATTTTTATCGGCAATTTCGAGGTAACACGAGCTAAGAAGATAGATAGACTAAGTAACAATAGAGAAAATAGGAGAGTTGGCGCATTCGCAGTTCCTCAAAGGCGCGGATGCCACCCATGTCAGAGTATGTCGTCCACGAACATTGAGAATAGAAGCAAAATCATGACGTAGTATCCAAAATATATATGTAAAAGGCGTAGGCTAATATACGCGAGAAGATACGCACGGGAGATAGAAGAAATAGAGAGGTTCAAACGCGCGCAACAAGTATTTTTCCTATGACCTCCGCGTTTAATTTCTGCTTTGCCTCTAACAACCATACAAACCTCTTTCGTGATAGGCGAGATACTTGCGAAATTAGGTGAAATTGAAAAATTGCAACCAACAAATCCACGTTTTCATGAAGTCCCAACGACCATCATATCAACACGGCTTGAAACAAAGCTCTATCGCTAGAAGGATATACGTCTCATTAAAGTATCAGAGGATGAAACAAATTGAGAGAAGCAAATGGAATAGCAGTAATTCCCTTAGATGTTTTTAAAGCCATGCTGCGGTTTTTTCAAAGTAAAACTCAGTGAACCCACATTTCTGACAGATATAGGCGTTGAATTTCCAGCCTTTACTCAGCAGAACTCCGCCCTTGCCTTGTAGGACTAATTCCTCTTTTTTGGTGTTCCCATTACATTTTGAACATGACTTTTCCATTTCGCTTACCAATTTGACACGCTCTATTTTGCCTTTTTCGTTACGAATATGCACTCGTCTCGTTTTTCCCGACTTGGATAGTTCAATGATTCATTCCCCTTATTCTTATTTATACCTTCATTCAATAGCGATAAAGTAGTCTGTCTTGAGCCTAAGTCATTGCCTCAATTTTGCCGTGAATGAACTTCGCACAAAGTCTTAAACACAGAAAAAAGAAGGAAAGATTAAGTTTACTCCCCTTTGTTCTCCTTATTATTTTGGCTCTTGATTATTTCAATTGCCTCCCCCTATTCTGTAGCAATAATTCCGCCTATTTTCTAAAGGTGGAACTATCATGTGGAGAAAAAATGATAAGAGCAAAGAACTATCAATTCTAATAGTGAGGATTTAATCTTGCCTAGAAAGAAACGTAGAGGAACAAGAAAATACAAACCTCGAAGCAAGAGACGGAGAAGATAGTGAAACATTGTCCCAGAAACTTTTACTCTATTTAGATACAAACATATTTTTGGATTTAATAAGAAATAGAGATGATGCGTCAAGGGAACTTTTTCGAGAAATCAGTAGAGGCAAATATAGTGCAGTAACATCGACGTTTACCCTACTAGAAATTATGGAAGAAGAACAAGAGCGAATTTTTGCAGAAAGAGAAATCGTCCATCGTAAAAGGTCTTTTGATGAAGTGCGTGCTCGCATAGGTCAAAGAGACCTTACCGAAGTCGAACTTGAAAGCATAAAAATCATCCTTAATAAACAGATATTCGAGCCGTTTGTTGAGACGGAAAAAATTGAACTTAGATATTTAAGTGATGAAGGATGGGATAGAGCATTTGAATTTCAAAGCAAATTGAACATATCAGCCTCTGATTCTATTCATTTAGCCATCGCAGATATTTGGGGGTGTGACATTTTCGTGACTAATGATTCTCAATTGAGAAAAGTGGGGTCTTCATTCTTTAGTCCTTCGGTTATGGTTTTTTCTAGTTCGTCAGATATAGAGAATCAGATAGAGATTCTGAAGAAGGCAAGGATGGAAAAACAGGCATATAGAAAGGAATAATCAACTGGAAATTTCTTCTATCTTTTCCGTTTTATAAGAGATTCTATGCCTTTCGGTAATCTATTCCCCATTGTTATCCTACGAATTGACCCAAAGTTTGTTGCTCATGTCGTTTGCGAGTTGACAAATTGGTGAGTTTATCAATTTCGTTTGCCTCAATGCTTTTTCTCCGTCTGCCTTCATTATAGAATGATATTAATGTGTCGTAGAAAATGAAGTTCCACTTGTATTGCTCTATGCTTTCTTTTATTATTGGTTCAGCAATTTTCATTAGGAGAAGGTTCTTTCTTTCTTCGGGAATAACTATGAATCGCTTGACCTTTGTTGAAGGAATGTTTGAGCCTCTAATAATTGCATCTGAAATACTGGTTGTGTTTTCCACTTCAAACTCGTAAACAACCTCGCCATTCTTTAGCCACAAGGCGTCAATTTCTCTTATGCGGTCTATTTTCTCTTTTGAAAGAGGTAAGTCGAGTTTTCCTCTCCATTCTGGCAAGTCCGCATATACTTCAAATCCCGCTTTCTTACCTAACTCGACAAGCATCTCAATTATCTGATTATGTTGTGTCTGTCTTAGTCGCATTTCTTTCTTTAATTGCCATTTCCCATTTGTTTTTTCTGCATATTCCTCTAAGATGGCTTTGATGCTTTGAGTGTCTGGAGTGAGTGCGTTTTGGAATCTTGTAAAAATGTATTCGAGTATATCATCAAAAGACACGACGATTCGTCTGTTTAGAACATCAATTACTGTTCCTTCAACCCTTTCGCTTAGTGAAGCACGGTCAAGAAACAGTCCTTCTTTTAGCCACCATTTCTTGCCTATGACCTTTCCTTTCTCGTCCTTCACATCAACAAGAATAAATTCCTTGTTGAGATATTTTCTAAGAACTTCCTCTATGCCTTCTGGAGCACTAAACTTGTAGCCGTTCTTCTTTAATTCCTCAAAAATTGTTGGATAACTGTTTATGATTGTTGAGTAGGTCACTGGTTCTCTCCTCTCAGCAATAATGTACTTTACCGTCTCAACAACAATTCTCTCGTATTTTTCTTTGTCAATTTCTGATTCTGAAAGCAATTCTTCTTTTTTCTCTGGTTTTCTAAAACGAATATAATAGTCACCTATTGCACTTCCGTATGGTTGGATTAAACCCTTTGCTGAAGGTCTTGCTGGTGGCTGATAGATAATTTTCTCCAAATCAAAACCCGCAAGAACCACAGCATTAATGATAGAATTATAGATTTTAATGTCTGTATTATGGAAAGTAACCGTCAACCACCTTCCAGATTCTAAGACATTGAATACTTGCTCGAAAGAGGCTTTGAGCATCTTGTGATAATAATCAAAATCCTTTTGCTGATTCTGATTTATCGTTATTTCTTCATCGAACCTCAAGTCAAATCGAGGGTCATTACTCTCTCCTTTCAGCCATGACGCCCATATTGCACTTAATTCCATATATTGAATCGAACCACCATAGGGCGGGTCTGTGAATACATATTGAACGCTTTTGTTTGGAATTCTTGCGGGGCTCTCAAACAAACGCAAGGCGGACTGTGTGCAAATAAGGATGTTAGCATCTTTTTCCAAGTCATCAAACGATCTTGCTTCTTTATAGTAGGGGATTACCTTATTCGATTCCTTCTTGCCTTTGAGAATGTGCTGAAAACGTTCGTTAAAATAGAACCAAAACGGCAATTCCACACGAAGGTAAGGAATCCAATAACTGTGAACAATCCAACTTGTAGAAGGATGTTGTTTCTTTTTCCATCTTGGTTGATGAACTGGATTCAATTTAGAAACGTTGTGTAGATTACTACTGAAGACAAATTTCATCATGTCACGAATTTCTTCATTCGCAATTTTTTCGATTTCGTGATACACTATGGAATGGGCAATTAAACTTCTTTTGTCAAACAATTCTTCGATGGAATTGCTCGTTTCCTTCTTCTTGAATGGTCTTCCATCTCTGTAAAAAAGTCGGACATTTTTAGGATACCAGTAGGGAATTGGTTGTTGAGCGACTTCCTTCCATCTTTCTTTATCTTGTGTATCGTTTTCACTGAGTTTTTTGATAATGAAACGCACTCTTTTATCGGATTTTTCCAAACATTTCTTACATTCACAACCAATCTCTATAGGTTCTGCATCTACTACATTGTTGGGATTTAAGGTGTGACCAGAGGAACATAAATAGGACTTTCCTTTCCTTGTGGCTTTTGCCATCACGACTTTTTCATCGCATGTCTCGCATTTCACTAAATCTGACCAAACAACATAGGCTTCTAAGCATTCTTGACCACAGTTAGGACAAGTAGTTGTGTATAGTTTCTCTATGTCCTTGCGAACATCCTTCTCAATTTGCTTGAAGGCTTCTCTGAACTTCTTTACGTTGATTGGCTTGAGTGTCATACGGGTGATGAATGTAGCAATGGGGTCAAGGTCTATGGCTATCGCCTTTCTTCCACGCTTCAAGGCTTCAATTGCTGTAACTCCGCTTCCAACAAAAGGGTCAAGAACAATCTCATCTTTCTTAGAATAATATTCAATGTATTCTCCAACAACGTTGTGTGGTTTTCTCGCCCAAAACTTATGCATTAAATACATGGGAGTGTGTGCTTGAGGAGAAATAGCATGGTCAATATGCACAACCTTCGGATTCATGCTCTCTTTCTCTGTCAAACAATCTCCCTAAGTTATAGCCTATTCAAGACAAATATTTTAAGATGCTGTTCTCTCAGATTAAGGTATTACACTTGAAGGGGTTCGTTTCCAGTCCTTAATCCAAACTAAGCGTTGTTCGCTGCCTTTACGAATAAAGAGGTCAAACTTTCGTGGAAGCCCAGAAAAGCCCTCTAGGATCACGTCCCTCTCTATTTCGTATCCCTTTTGTCTAAAATACTTGGTTGTAAGGTCAAGGAAGGAGGAGTCACCCATTTATTTACGTCCTCTTACAACAATTAAACGCGCGTAGAGGAAAAGCTTTTCGCCTAAGCAGAGGCTACTAAATGTATGTCGTGATCGTTTGCTATAATTGCGGACGATTTCTACTGGCTAAAACTCACCAGAAAACGAGACGATGCCCCCATTGTAAGGCTCGACTAATCTTGAGGAAAACAAAGAAGGTCGCCCACGCAAAATCTGCTCGGGAGGCATCAAACCGTATTCGCGCCTTAAAAATGGAAAAACCTCTAGGAAGTTCTTAACGCAGCAGAAAACTCTTAACCTTAACCGCCTATCTTTAGCAGCCACTGGCCTTGCCTCAAGAGTTTATGGGCCATGTCGTCGCTGGTTGCCTCTGCATAAATTCTGATTACAGGCTCGGTTTCTGATGCTCGTATCAGAAGCCAGCTTCTTTTGTCGTCCAGATGGAACTTGATTCCGTTAGTAACCTCGACCCCTTGATAGGTGGTGATTTTCTCTACGTTTAAGCCGCAGACTTGACGTGGCGGTTGAGACTGTAAGTGGGGGATGAGGCTCATGCGGTCGGGTTTGTCGTAGGAAAGATCGATCCTATCGTAATGAACTTCGCCAAACTCCCTTCTTAACTCCACTAAGATTTCCTCGAGGCTTTTTCTTTTCATCGCCATCATTTCTAAGATGAAGAGGGGTGCTAGGATTCCATCGCGCTCTGGTACATGGTTTTTGAAGCCTATACCTCCGCTTTCTTCGCCTCCGATTAAAATGTCCTCTTTAAGCATGAGTTCACACACGTTTTTGAAGCCCACGGGCACATTATAAATTGGCAAACCCAGCTTCTCAGCCACCCTAGTTACGATGTCGCATACGGATGCTGTTTTAACTACCCCGCCCCTCCATCCTCTATTTTGGTGCAAATGCAGAATGAGCAGTGCTAAAAGTTCATGGGGTGTGGCAAACTTCCCCTTGGAGGTGATCATTCCGAATCTGTCAGCGTCTCCGTCCGTGGCCAGTCCAACGTCAGCACCCCATTTGACAACTCTATCTATGAGAGGCTGCAGGTTTTGGGGGATAGGTTCCGGTTTCACTCCACCAAACGTGGGATCAGGTTTGGAGCGAATAGTTTTTACCTCGCATTTTGCATGGGATAACCGCCTTTCCAGGATTTTGTCTCCGGCCCCGTGCATGGCATCGATAACAATCTTGAGACCAGAGTTTCCGATGAGCTGTAAGTCCACCAGCCTCTTCACACTCTGGAAGTATTCTGCTTCGAAATTCACTCTCTTAACGTATCTTTTCGCCTTCTCTTCATCGTGCTTCACGGGACTCTGATAAAGGAGGCTCTCAATCTCTTTGGTGATGTGGGTGAGGGCTGAACCTCCGTACTCCGGCTTAAACTTTACCCCGTTGTACATGGGCGGGTTGTGACTAGCAGTGATGACTACCCCTCCGCCCGCACCCCGATTTTTTATGGTAAAGGAGACCACGGGCGTGGGAGTCGGCTTGGAGGCTAAAAGAACCGGGATGTCGTTGCTGGCCACCACCTCAGCGAAGCTCCTTGCAAACATGTCCGATAGGAATCGGGTATCGTAACCCACAATTAACCCCCTTTGACCCAGACCATGCACCCCAACATAATCAGCCAAGGCTTGAGCAACCACCTTGATGTTGTTGAAGGTAAAATCTTGGGCAATCACCCCCCGCCAACCATCCGTCCCAAAAACTATGCGGCTCAACCGCCTCCCGCCCCCTCTTCATACTTTCGACGCGCCTGATTAAGTCTCTAGCTCAAATAATAGGTTCAGCCTATTTAAAAATCAATATATGAAGGTACATGCCCCTTTCTTGTGAGGAAAGGCTATAGAATAAAGGTCGAGTAGGAACACGTTGAACAAGCAAGTGGTGGGATTCGTTCATCGCGCAGGCGTTCACTGTGAGTCCTCTGCCCTGCGAGACAATTTTTCAATGTGTCTTAGTTGACTTGTTCGAAAGAATGTGGGTATGTTAAAGGTTAAGCCGATGCGTTTTAATGATGGTTTAGTTAGCTATATTCTGGGATGATTTTTGGTTGTCTGTTGTCCCAAAGACTTGAAGAAAGCTGTTCACTGTTGCTATGAGAGAAGCGCCTTGTCTTCCAGCGTAAAAAACGTCTATCAGCGTTTAGAAAACTTGGATGTCCCCATTTCAAAGCTGCTGGACACGATCGATCTGGAGGTCAGCGGCAAGAACTTCCTCGATCTTGGAACGGGTTGGGGTGTCGTAGCCATCGCCGCTGCAAGAAAGTTTGGAGATAAATCCCTCGTGGTTGGTTTAGACTTCTCCCCAGCGTGCTTGAGGCTTGCTAAAGAGGCAATAAAGGAGATGGAACTAAGTGACAACGTTCAGTTTATCTTGGGTGATGCAGAAAACTTGTCTCTCAAAGATGAGGTCTTCGATGTAGTTGTTAGTCAAGCCACCATCAACCTTTTCCCAAACAAGCTGAAAGCCTTCTCTGAAATAGCGAGAATTTTAAAGATGAGAGGAGCCCTAGCCCTCTCAGATGCCATCAAAAAAGAGGACATCCACGAGAAATCTCTAGACCTCTGGTGCCAGTGCGTAACTGGAGCGCTGACCATGAAAGAATGTAAACAAATCATGAAAGCGTACGGCTTAACACTTGATCATACGGAGGATCTAACAGCAACCGTTCAAAATCTGGTAAAAACGGGAAAATGGCCTTGGCCAGAATTTCTCAAATTTAGGCTTGACTACTTTGTTATGAGAGCAAGAAAGGCCATTTCCACACAACCAGATGTTTGAATTCTTCTGATGGAGGTCTTGAGGGATAGAGGATGAGAAAGAATTCAGTTTGGTGAGACATAAGCCTTAATATAGTTTTCCCTCAACTTTTATGTGGTTGGAGGTCAGGATCTACGATGGGTAAAGCGGAATTTTCGGCATACACTGTTCTGTTTATCGGCGTGGCTCTTTTGGTGTTCACGTTTATCAACGCCTACCTCTTTCTTAAAGAACAGTTGAGAATCCTAGCGGCGCCCGACCTTGTCGGCGCTTTGGGCGAGGTGTTGACTCCGTTAATTGAGGCCTGCATTCGAGTTATGTACCTTGGCGTAATGGGCTGGATTGGCTCGATACTGACGATAAGAGGAATAAACCTTTTTACGCAAGTCAGAAAGGAGGCCAAGCCGGAGGTTAAGCCAGAAGCGAAGCTAGAAATCAAGCCAGAAACTAAACCGGAAGTTAAAGAAGAGAAAAAGGTCAAAAAAGCTGAGGAAGCGAGGCCTCCTGAGAAGTCCTCTCAGCAGTGAAAGGAAAGAAAAGTAGATGAGACAGGCGATAAGGGCCCTAGGCTGGGCGACCAACATACTTTGGGTAATGATCATCGTGTTTTCGGTTACCTCATTTTACTCGGCTATGAACGTGTTTCCCAACGTACACTTTGGTCAGCCTCAGTTTTTTTCCTCAAACGGAGTCGTGGTGATGTCCTTGCCCTTCTCCATCAACAACACCGGCTACTACGATATCTCAGAGTTGAACATCACAACGCACATCATGGATCATAAGGGAGCGTCGATTTCCACGTCCACGACGCTTGTGCCCTTAATACCACGAGGCAACAGCGCCGAGGAGAAGCACAACGTCTCCATAAACGTAAACGACATAACACAGAGAGGTCTGGATTACCTGCTTTTTAACGACAGCGTCTTCAACGTGAGCATGTTCATAGCGCTAAAATTCGCTTACATCATTCCTCTCCAGGTGTCAACGAAGGGAACCATGCCTTGGGGGGCTCCATTATACAACTTTTCCATCGGGAAAATCTCGTATGGCCTCTACAACCTCACCCACTACAAAGTGGTCATACCCTTAAGCTTCGAGAACCACTCCTTCTTCAGCCTAAACGGGACAATACGATTCGAGGTCTACAACGGTGAGAACGAACGTTTGGGCTATGGAACAACCAGCGTTAACGTGCCACCAAACACTGGCTGTAAAGAATTGGTGGAAGTGATTGTGAGGGGCGACCCAAGAGAGATAACGGAAGTTCGCGTTTACTTGGACACTTCCCTGTTTAGTTTTGGGCCCGTGGTGATACGTCGTGACTGAAACAGAAAAGATGGGTGTGTTGCTTAAGAAAGTTGCTCCGAGGGTTTTGAGGGCAGCACTAGCGGGCTTTATCACGTTTCTTCTGGTTTACTTCCTACCAACGCTGTTATACCCGCCTGAGGCCCTTCCTCCCGGATATAAGCCCCTCTTTGATGTGTTTGTAGCCATCGTTGTTTTCTTCGCCGTGGTCATTGAACTCTCGTCTGGAACCATTCTTAAGTACGCGTTTAGCGTTGCCAGAGCCCTGATCTTGATCATGTACTTTGTCTACGCCTTAGATGGCGGCATTATAACTACCGAGATGGAAATGGCGCACATCATGGTTGACCTTCGAGGATTTTTAGCGATGCTCGTCTTTGTTAACCTCTTAGGCCTCGCAAAAAGCGTTCTTGAAGCCGTAGACTTTCTCTCAGAAAAGGGAGGAGCAACCGACCGTCTAAGCGTAACCTTCATCGTTTCAGCTCTCTTGTCCCTTTATTACCCTCTGAATAAGATCTCCGTAGGAAAGCTTCACAAGGCTTTCTGGGCTTATTCCCAGTTTTTCCATTAACGTTTTTAACTTTTGTTCATTCTTTTTCATCAATTCAGGGTCAGCAGTCGTCTCTCTTTCAAACTCCACGAAGTTTCCGAGGCCTTCTACCCTATCTAAATGTATCTTTGTTCCTCGATATCGATAAATCTCCCTTGTCTTGTCTACAGTCGCTCTGACTTGGAGAGCCTTTCCCAGTAACGCTTTAAAAAAGGCTGGCTTTGGAACCTTAAGAATGAAAACATCGCTCCTTTTCGGCCCAGCGATGTTCTCTCTTTCATAGTATACTAGTTCTGCTTCGTTGTAGCCCTCCACCTCCCGTAGTTTTAGCCTTCCCTCTGGAACCTCGAAATAGACGTCGGTCTGCCGAAACGTTCCCACGTGCCGAGCCCTCAAGTGGATTAACTTCTTTCGGATGAGATCGAGGTCGTCTACCCTCGCTTTTAACTCCACCAATCTATGCTCGACTTTGCGTAATGCTGGAGGGCTCAACTTCTCTAACCATCCCTAGCAAAACTTCAACAGCCCGTATAATATTTCTGTTGCTATACGAAGTGAAATAAAGAATTTTCCAGTTCGAAGGGGCTTGACAGCGTTTCGTTTGGAGTTAGACGCGCTAAGATTAAGCCAAGTATTATGAGGGGATGATCAGAGCTCAACCAACATACCATTTACGCCTTATCTTTTTATCCAACCTACCAATCTCTGAAGAAGACCCTTCTCGGGTATTTTAAAAAAGTCTTCGTCAAACTTTGGATCGAAGTCTGGATGATCCCTTCTTAACATCTTGATAGTCTCTTCTAGGGTTTCTTCCCTTGGCTTTCCCCTCAACAAATCCCTTCTCCTCCAAGCATTGTAGTAAATTCTAAGCCTATTTTGAGCTGATCCCTTTGAACCCTTAGGTATATGCTCCAACTCCAACTTCACAATCCTTACCATTTCCTCTCTTTTCATGCATACTCACTAAATTATCCATACTCGACTATATATTAAACCCTTACGTATCGGAATGAATTCCTCCACTCGTTTTGTAAGCGCTTTATAATCTTTGCATCTCAAGATGTTTTCTGATTAGGGGAACAAGAAGCCTATGGAAGAGGCTCAATTTTAATGATGCGCCGTTTTTCTAATCGTTTTATCGCGTCGAGAAACTCACTCTTTTGTTTTCCATGTAGCTTAAAGTGTTGCAACATCTCTTTTATTGGGGTTTGCGCGCGTCCACACCTTCGAATCTTTTCTCGTAGGTAGTTCACGACGAGACGTTCCACTTTTCCACACTTCCAAGTTGTACTCCGAAGAAGGACAGCGATGGCTCGAATCATCCTCTGAGCCTCTTCCTTCGAACGCCTCGCCATAGCCTTCTCTTCCCTAATAATCTCTATTTCGACTAGTCTTTTATATATGTTGAGTTTTGAACCACCCTTACTACAATTTGTCACTTTTAATTTGGGTCAAGAATGTTGAAAAGCTAGACCGCAACTTTAAACACTGAGCTGTGAGGATAAGTAAACACGCGGGGGATGCATACCTTGGATTTGGGTAGCGGCTTCGCAGAGGTCATCTTAAACCCTGAAACTAAGCAGATCGTGAATCTAACTCTCTACCGAAATCGTCCTCGATTCAGGTGTAGGCGATGCGCCACCTTCTGCTGCAAGCTGGGCGGACCTAAGCTTGTCGATAAGGATGTGGAACGAATAAAACAGGCAGGTTATTCATTAGAGGAGTTTCTTGAACTCACTTTTGACAACGAATTTAAGGGGTCGCCGATCATGCGTGGCAACATGAAGAACAGGGAAGACGGGTCGTGCGTTTTCCTCATGTTTGACGCAGAGAACAGCGTTTACGAATGTTTGATTTACGATTTTAGGCCAGCCTCCTGTAAGCTTTATCCCTTCGATTTTGAAAGGATTGGTCCCAGTTCCTTCGTGCTTAAGCTTATTCCGTGTTGTAGAGGCTTAAACAACCCGGGCGGAAAGCTGGTGGACGAGGAGTTTATCGTCAAACATCTGCTTAGCGCTGTACTTGACCTCATGCTTTGATGTGTCATGTCATGCTCGTATGCGCACACATGGAGATACGTACACACAGAGACGAGTACAGAGGTGATGGTCTGCAACACATCGTCTGTCATCATAAAAGCTATATCACCATGTTGATGAAACGAATAAAGGGTTGTAAAACATAGATTCAAATTTGGTGACTTGTTTATGCAAAAAACTTTGAAGATCGGGTTGATCGCGACATTTGCGGCATTTCACGCAACTTTGTATTTTCTATCCTTTGGTTTGTGGCGCAACTGGGCCATATACTTGGAGCCCATTGAGGGCATCATACTGGGTCCGTGGGCAGGCTTCTTCGCCGCCCTCGTAGGCAGCGTCATCGCTAGAATGATTAAGCCCATCGACTTTTGGATGTTTGGAATAATCGCTGAGCCCTTAGGAGTTTTAGCTTGCGGCTTTCTAGCTAATGGAAGATGGAAGCCAGTTTTGACGATTCACGCGATTATGTTAACGGCTTATTTTGCCCATCCGCTTGGAAGGTGGCTTCCATTCTGGACGATCCTCGATATCCTACTCGCTTTTGTGCTCGTTTACCCAGTTGCTAAAATGACTGGAAACCTGTTGAAGGAGAATCTTAAGCGTCTACCCGTGTCTCTGGTTCTCGTTTCTTTTGTTGGTACTGTGACCGATGCCTTGGCGCGAGTGTTCTTGTTTATTCCAGCCGGACTATACATGTTATTCGGACTTCCTCAAGAGGCGGTATATGCAATTTTTGTAGCAGGGGCAATCGACTCTTACATTGAAGATGTGCTGGTGGTTGTGGTGTCTTTTTTGGTGGGTGTTCCGATCCTTGTTACCCTTCAAAGAATTCCTAGCCTTCGATATCTCTTAACTTGACGCGTTTTTCACCACAATTTTGAAAAGCATTATTATCTCTCCTATTTGTAAGGAGAAACGATTAGAATGGGTTTTGTTTCGCCTAAAGCACGGGTTGAAGGACATCTGGAAGGCGGGAACATTATTTTAGGACCCACGGTGATAGGCGTGAGCTCTCTACTAGGGAGAAACGTGATCGTGGGATATCCCACCGGAAAATCCATCAAAACGTTTGGTTTTACAGAGCCCTTTGATATTGGAGAATACGACCGGATCAGCAGGGGCGCTCAAGTTGGTAGAGGCTGTGTTATTCGCTCGGGTACGGTGATTTATGAGGCAGTAACGATCGGCGACTACGTGGAGACTGGTCACAACGTGTTAATTAGAGACGGAAGCGTTGTAGATGAACAATCACGCATCGGTTCATACACGCAACTGGACGGAACAGTAAAAATTGGGAAAAACGTGAACCTTCAATCCAACGTTTACCTTCCCCACCTAACCGTCGTAGAGAACGGAGCCTTCATCGCACCGAACGTTTGCTTCACCAACGACCCGTATCCCTACAGTAAACGATTGACCGGGGTTATCGTGGAGAAAAACGCGATCATCAGTGCAAACGCTTGTATCATAGCAGGGGTCCGAATAGGCGAAAACGCGGTGGTGGGCGCCGGCTCCATCGTCACGAGGGATGTTCCAGCAAACACGGTTGTCCTAGGAGCCCCGGCTCGTTACTACATGACGAGGAAGGAGTACGACGAAAAGAAGAGGGCATGGGAAGAAGCTAAATGAACTCGATGTTCACGCGTATATTTCAGTTTCTAACGAAAGAAACAAAGCTTACTTAGGGTCGTTGGGTGAGTGACCGCTGATGTGGATAGTGAGGCTGTACATAGAAGGCGACGAGCGGGGTATCTTTAACCTTATGAGACCGGAGTATGGAATGTCTAGCAGACACCAGTCCCACTGGTTCTGGGAACACAAACATAACCCTTTTGGCGGCAGCCTCATCGGTGTCGCTGAGCACAATGGGCAGATAGTCGGCCATCTCTCGTTTGTTCCATTAAAAATGAAGATCGGAGAAAATGTTGCGGTGGCTTCCCATGGTGTGGAGTTGATTGTGCACTCGGACTTTAGGCGCCGGGGAATATTTTCCGCCATGGAGGAACTACTATTAGGCGAGGCAGAGAAAAAAGGTATATTAATCACCTATTCTTTTCCAACACAACCTGTCCGAAAGGGTCATTTGAAGTACGGGTTTTTCGATGTGTGTAACGTGCTTGTTCTGGTCAAGTGTTTCGATGCGTACAACGCCTTGATTCAGAAGTATCCGATATTTCGGAAAGGAAAGTTTTTCCTTAGATTTGTTTTGAGAACCTTTGATTTCATCTTCAGAGCATCTTCTGAAACCAGAAAAATGCCAGTAATTGAGAGTCTGAGAATCGCTGAGATTTCATCGTTTGATGACCATATTAATGATTTTTGGGATAGTGTTTCAAAGGACTACGAAATACTGTTGGTAAGAGATAAAGAATATTTAAACTGGAGGTATTTTGAGAAGCCCGACCAAGACTATAAGGTTTTGCTAGCTGAAAAAAATGGACGGGTTCTGGGATACATCGTATTGGGGTGTAGAGAGGTTGGGAATTTGAAGGAAGGGTGCATTGTTGATATGTTAGCTGGTTTTAACGAAACTAATGTTATCCAATGCTTAATATCTAAAGCGATTGAATACTTCGTCGAAGAAAAGGTCGACTTTATAACCTGCTGGACGCTCAGACATAGCCTTCTCTATAAGATCTTGAAAGATAATGGCTTCATCTGCAGCCGCTCAAAGCATACACTGACAGCCCGCTTAAATTCGCCAGTATTATCCGAGAAATTTGTCAAAGACCCTAGAAATTGGTACCTCTCAATGGGCGACTCCGATCTTATTTAAACAATTCATGAGCCACATGGGATATTATGAAACGATGTTTACCTGACGGAGCCGAGGGTATAGACTCCACAAACTCTGTTTCGACCTCTACGTCGCCTAAGTATTTACGAACCCCATTTATCAAGTACGTTAAATCCTCGTTTTTAGGTTCAGCAGACTTTACCATTCTGATCAAAAGCTTTTCTCTCGACGGTTGAATTATTTGATACTGTCGTATCCATTCATAGTTCTTAAAAATGTAAGGAGCTGGCAAATTGAAGAATAAACCCGGGACAATCCCTCCATCTTTAGTCACTATAAGGTCGCATAATCTTCCTTTAAGCTCTCTAATGAGAGGCAATCCGCGGCCACACGCGCATCGCTCACCCGTTGGAATACCCACGTCTCCGATGTTGTACCGGATAAATGGCATTGCATAGTTGTTAAGATCCGTAATTGTTATTTCCCCCTCTTCTCCAAACGACACATTTTCTCCTCCTCTAACAAATTCAATAATAAGATCTTCCGCATCTATGTGTAAACCTGAATGTTCTTCACATTCTTGCGCTATTGGGTCAATTTCTCTGCTGCCATAAAAATTAAAAACTCTACAACTAAACACCGACTCAATTAATCGCCTTTGAAAGTCAAACAGAGTTTCGGCGTGTGTAACCACCGCTTTGGGATGTATATCGGAAATGCCAAATTTTTTAAAGAGGCTTGCAAGAGTAAACAATAACGACACATTTCCTATCAAGACTTTGGGTTTAAACCGTCTCAGCAGGATTAAAAATTCACGCAAATTCTTCCCATCTATTTTCCAAGTTGTCAATCTAAATCTTCTTTTTATAATATCCCTTATACGCTCTCTTATATACGGAGAATAAGAAAATATTAAACGCTCCCTCGTAAAGGGAGCCCTGCTTCGTAGCGTAAGATACCTAACCCCAGGATATAGTCCGTACCAAGATTCGAATCGATGTCTCGCAGCCCTAGCAAACCATGTCGCTCTTATATCCGTATACCGCGTAAATGGTTTTCCAGTAGACCCACTTGTAGTTGACTTAAATCTTGAAAGATTCTTAATATTGTAATTTCTTGTAATACATCTGTTTGGAAAATTAGCTCTCAGATCATCCTTTTTTATGATCGGCAATTTTCTAAGATCTCTCAGGTTGCTAATGTCTCCAGGCTTCAGGCCGAGTTCTCTGAATTTTTCATGGTAAAAAGGAACATTATCATACGCGTGCTTAACGAGCGCCCTTAGCTTTTTCAGCTGAATCCGCTCGATTTCTCGAGGGGAAAACCACTGACTTTTCTCGAGCTTTCTGAGGTAGCGTACAACTTCCCACGGCCCATAATATACAGGAAAAAATAAATACGCGGTGAGAAGGGGACGCACTTAGCTTCTTCACTCCGTTCCTTGGTTACTAATAGAATTATTTCGAAACAATAATAACGTTTTGCCGTGTTTGGAAATATGACGTATTTCATTGACAACGTATACCTAAATCAGCATCGTTGTTTACTTTAAGAGAGTTTCTTTACGAGCCGAACTCCATGAGTCCCCCTCGAATAGTAGTCTTTTAGTCGTTCCACCTCTGTATATCCGTGCTTACGATAGAGCTCTCGTGCGGCTACATTGTCTAGGCGGGCTTCAAGGTAGCAAACCGTAACTCGTCTTCTGATGAAAATTCGCTCCAGTTCCTCGAGGAGTCTTACTCCAACCCCCATTCTTCGATACTTGACCGCAACATCTATCGTATAAACGTGTCCAGTCCTCGTCTTACCATATTCATGAATTAAACCGATGATAAACCCAGCGATTTCATCGTTTACTTGCGCGATCAAGCTTACGGCGTTTGTGTTTTCTAAAAAGTAGACTATTTGTTCCTTCGTAAACGCCTCTACAGTAAAGCATTCCCTCTCGATTCTATAAAGCGCCTCTAGGTCGTCAACTGTGGCTTGATGTATCGTGATGGACAACGATTCGCCAACCACTCAACCTTTTCTCTCTTATACGAAGGAGGAAGAGAAATTTGAGACTTTTGGATGCTAAACCATTTAAGACAACTCATTTTAGAAAAAATCAATGATAACGGGGCTAGACCCTAGTTTCTCGGCGTAAAGCATAGCAATTTTGGGTTTAATGTTTTCCTCACCAAAATAGAGTAGGTGGCTTCCGCAGTCTTCCTTGCAGTCGGAAGCGCCGAAGCCCACGACGGGAATCGTCGCTTCCCTCCCCTTTATGTACTGATTCATTCTGCATTCCGCCTTTTCATTGATCTGAGCAGCTACAACGGCAGTCACGGTAGTGTTTTCATGAGTTAAGAGAAAATCTACATGCCAAAGCTTTCGTTTTTCTTTTCGCAGGTGTCGTGAGACGCGACGGCTTAAACTCGAGGCTCCTGCGCCCAACGCGGACCCAGTGTAAGCATAATAGCCTCTTGGAAATTTCTGAATGCCCAGCTTCCCCACATTCAGACAGGCTTCCTTCGACAAAAATATGATCAACGTGTAGGTTCCCCTTATTGGAAGCGCTTCAACAAAGGACATGCCACTTCCTCTCGAATAGGAATCATTAACTGAGAACTTTTTAACCCATGTTTCCTTATAAACGAGGCGGAAAATCTAAAAACGGTAGCGTAACAATTCAATAATAAAACACTGTGGAGGAAGAAGATTATGAGTCATGGTAAAACAACCGAGGAGGATCCCATAAAGCTTCATCGAGAAGGAACTGCTCTATGCGATGTCGGAAAGTATGAGGAGGCGATAGAAAAGTTTCTCGAAGCCTACAGGCTGTATGAAAAGGTTCAAAACTTTTTCGATGCATCCTATGCGCTGTTTAAGGCAGCGGAGTGCAGCTACCTACTAAAAGATTACAGCACCGCGACTGAACGCTTCCTTAAGGCAGCCGACCTCGCATTTAAAAAGGGTTTTGATCGCTTCGGGCTGGGCGCTCTCGAGTACGTTCTTGACTGCTACAAAGCCGCGGGAGAAGAGGAAAGGGCGGTGGAACTAAAAAAGAGAATAGAGGAAGTAAGAGCTAAGCTCTTAACCTTATAAAATGACGTATCAAGCCAGACAACATCGTTCATTTTTTAACTCTTTTAATTTCGATGGTCACCTGATTAGTGGTGTCTGGGCACGATACCTGAAAAGTGTCTTTATTTTCTTCCCATGGAAACTCCCCGCCAAATTGCAGAACCGTCAGATACGGGAAGACTACGTCGTAGAAGAAGGAGCAAAGGTTGGGTGCCCTCCTCGCCGCGTCTGTATCTTGGCTCCATAAACTTAGCTCCAGTTGTTCTCCGATCGTATGGCCCGCTGAACAGTGCCCCTTCACACTTATAATGGTACCTACTAACTTGCACGGCTTCATATTTTAACCACTTAATCTAATGTTTGGATACCCTCTCATTATATAAAGGTGCCTTAAAGCTTTCTAGCCCCACATGTAATACCGTTCAAGCATAGCGTTGGCTTTCCTGTTACGAAAATGTTTATGTTGTATGCAGAGAACTACGTCATTACAGTGAACAATCGCACCCACAAAGGTAAAATGTATGCCGACAGAGTTTCGAGCCTTAGCCGAGCTTTGCGAGAAGTTGGAAGCCACGTCCAAACGCACCCTCATGCGCGACTTAGTGGCGGATTTTCTGAAGCAGTTGCGTGTGGATGAGGTGGAGCCCGCCACATCCATGATCCTTGGTCGTGCCTTTCCTAAGTGGGATCAACGAGTATTGGAGGTTAGCTGGGCAACGCTGAGCGGAGTGATTCAGCGCTTAACCAACGTGGAATGGAAGGACTTCACAAACGCTTTCAGCAAGACCGGCGACATAGGGGCAGCCACAAAAATTGTGTTTGAAGCGAGCAGAATTCGAAGACAAGCCACCCTTTTCGAAAAACCCTTGACAGTTCTCGAGGTGAGGCGCAGCTTCGAAGCCATAGCTGAAGCCACTGGCTACGGCTCTAGAGAGCGAAAGGAACGCTTAATCGAAACTTTGCTAGGAGGAGCCACGCCTCTAGAGGCTAAGTACCTCGTGAAAATCATGATCGGCGAGATGAGAACAGGATTTCACGAGGGGCTGATGGAACTCGCGGTTTCCAAGACCTTCGGCATCTCCCACGATGTTGTTCAAAGGGCAAGCATGCTAACGGGCGACATCGGAGAAGTTGCCACCATAGCCAAGGCACAGGGTAAAGATAGAGTCTTGAGGCTCCAGTTTCAGGTTTTTAGGCCCGTCAAGCCGATGCTAGCTCAAACCGCCGAGGACGTGAACGAGGCTATTAAAGAACATGGTGGAGAAACCGCTTTCGAGCATAAGCTGGACGGGGCCCGCATCCAGATCCATAAATCCGAGGACATGGTCAGAGTTTACAGTCGTAGGCTGACTGACGTGACCCAGAGCCTGCCCGACGTTGTGCGATTAGTCAAGAAGGAGGTTAGGACTCGCGAAGCCATCTTGGAGGGCGAGGTCATCGCGGTGGGGGAGGACGGAAGCCCTCTGCTCTTCCAGCACCTCATGAGGAGGTTTCGAAGGGTCCATGAGATCGAGGAGATGGTTGAACAGATTCCCGTCGAGCTTTACCTCTTCGACCTCATCTATCTTGACGGCCAGAGTCTGGTCACCGTCCCGTATGTTGAGCGAAGAAAGAAACTGGGGGAAATCGCAGGGAGCATACCGTTGACAAAGCAGATAGTTACTGGAATTCCTCGGGAAGCGGAGCAGTTCTTAAAGGAGGCCATAGATAAGGGACACGAGGGGCTGGTAGCCAAAAAACTGGACAGCCCCTACACTCCTGGAGTTCGTGGGAAGCGCTGGTTCAAGATTAAAAGACCGTTGGAGCCCCTGGACCTAGTTATCGTCGCAGCTGAATACGGATACGGAAGAAGACATAATTGGCTTTCTGACTATTACCTGGCAGCTCGAGACCCTGAAACCGGGGAGTTCCTCGTGGTCGGGAAGACGTTTAAGGGGCTTACTGACGAGGAAATCATCCAAATGACTCAGCGACTTAAAGAATCCGCTGTTAAAGAGGAACATCGAAGGGCTACGGTGGTTCCCCAAATCGTGGTGGAAGTAGCCTACAACGAAGTCCAGAAAAGCCCCAAGTATAAGTGTGGAATGGCGTTACGCTTCGCCCGAATAACCCGAATACGAGACGACAAAAGCCCAGAAGAAGCCGACACCATCCAAAAAGTTAGGGAAATCTATGAAAAACAGTTCGAGAAAAAGGCAAAATACTAATATTTATTTACTCGCTTGAATTTTTCTGCATTTTGCGTCAAAAGCATAACACCATTACCACAGCTCGAATTGGAGGTTAATCAGTACCTAGTAGTGGCGGTGATCGATGTGGTTGTGGAATCTATACTCCCTTATGGTGAAGCGCCCCGTTTCAGTGTTAAACTCTGTAACTATAACATTGTAGCCCCCTTATAAAACGCTGAACTACCATTCAATCCAACCCCGGATCCTAACCACTATTCAACGGTAAAATATTTCAACCAATATACTGCTCTAATTTTGGGTAAGAAGGTGGATAGAAAAGCGACCATACCCATAATTGTGATTGCTATCATCTTTCTGTTAGGCGTTCGCCCTTGCTGTTTTCTACTTTGTAGCTAGACATTACATGTTAAGACCTGTTGTGACTGAAGCCTACTGGGCATCTAAGTGGTTCAAGCAGAGACACGTTTATGTGGCTTACGTGGACGATCAAGTTGTGGCGTGCCTAGTTTTGGCGGTTACGGAGACAACCGAAGGCGATGTAACCTTGCGGGTGAGGATGGACATCAAATACTGTTGGATAAAGACTATGCCACCAAAATGTTTCACGTAAGGCTTTCTAAAGGGGAGAACGTGACGCTGGAGGTAGAGTTTCGCCCAAGCCAACCATCCAGTAGACGATTAAGGGGCTACTACCTGCAAGTGGACTTTGAGTCATGGGTTGGAAAATGGACCATGCCTAGCTCATATCTGCCGAGGCTCACGGTTTTGAAATCACCATAGGTTGTGCTCGACTGAATAGACCCTTAAACCTTCATAATGAGAGGTAAAAATAAAATACTTAGATTAAAGATGTAAAGGCTAAAACATAAGCGGGGTAGTAGCAAGGTAAGCAGTTGATTGTTGGTGTTGATATGCCCATACAAATCGATGCTGAGTTGAAGGGTTGTTTCCCTGGGTTGCGGGTTTTGGTGGGGCATGTGAAGGATGTGAAGGTTGAGAGAAGTGGCTTGGAGATCCAAAAATTTTGGGAGGAATTGTTTAAGCAAGTTAAAGAAAAGTATAGTCTTGAATCTTTAAAAGATGTTCCAGTCTTCAGAGCTTACCGTGATTTCTTCTGGAGAGCCGGAATTGACCCCACTAAAATCCGGCCAGCATCCGAAGCGCTGATCAGAAGGATATTAGCAGGCAAGTCTATTCCTAGCATCAACAACGTCGTGGATGCATACAATTTAGCTTCCATAAAAACCGAGGTTGCCTTAGCCGCCTTCGATGAAGATGAGCTTAAAGGCAACTTGGTGATGAGATTCGCTAGAAAAGGTGAAAAGTTTCTAGGGATCGGAATGCAGGAGCCGATGGAACTAAACGGCGGTGAGATCGTTATTTTGGATGCGAAGAAAATGATCGCCGTCTATCCGTATCGCGACGCGGAGCAATCGAAGATCTCGAACAAAACGAGGAACGTGTTGCTTCTTGTATGCGGAGCCCCTGGAATCGAAGAAGAAACCTTAGTGAAGGCTGGAGAAGTCGCTTTGAGCTACATTATGAAGTTCTGCGGTGGAGAAGGAAAGCTTGAAGGAGAGAGCAGCGCATAAACGATGCTTGGAGAGGGCCTGTTTTGAAAGTGGGCATAATGTATCATGAAAGGTTTTCCCAGTATGACTTGGGACCGGGCCACCCTTTTCGAGGCGACCGCTTCATCAACGCTATGCGCCTTTTTGAGGAGCAAGGGTTGTTTTCTTTGCCCAACGTGATCGCTATGAAGCCGGAACCGGCCACTAAACAGGACCTGCTTAGGGTTCACGATGAAAACTACGTGAACCTGATTTTCCGCTTAGCGGAGAAGAACAAACCATACGACATAGAAACCCCAGTTTCGCCGCAAATCCTTGAAGCATCTCTGCTGATAATCGGTGGAGCTATCGAGGCTGGGAGAGCGATTTATGAGGCGCGAGTGGATCGTGCAGTGGCGTTAGGGTGCGGATATCATCACGCTGGTAGAAGCTATGGCGGGGGGTTTTGTTTGTTTAACGACATAGCTGTTCTAATAGAGTATCTGCGCAAGAAGTATGCGCTTAAGCGCGCGTTGGTCCTAGATTACGACGTGCACTTCGGAAACGGTACCAGCGACATCTACTATTCAGACCCCAGCGTTTTGTTTATTTCGCTGCATCAAGACCCGAGAACCATCTATCCAGGTACTGGTTTCGTTGAACAAATCGGAGAGGGCATGGGGGAGGGATATAATGTTAACGTGCCCTTACCCCCTGGAACCGGCGACGAAACCTACCTCTACGCGTTAGAGAAGATCTTCGTTCCTCTCGCTGAAGAGTTTAAGCCAGAGATTATCCTAGCTAATGGAGGAAGCGACTCCCATTTCGACGACATGCTCGGTAACCTAGGGCTCACAATAAATGGGTTCTTTAACATATCTTGCACTATCGTCGGGGTAGCAGAAAGGGTGTGTAAAGGTAGAGTCGTTTTGATGCCCGGCAGCGGATACAACCCGGAGGTTCTGCCCCCTTGCTGGTACGCATTGACAGCGGGGGTAGTCGGATTAGAAACCATTAGCGTAAGTGACCCCTACACTCCGCCGGTTGAACCCCGCCTCGTTCGTCAAAAAGTTGAAAACGTGCTCATTGACCTAAAGCGGATTTTGAAGAGATATTGGAGATGCTTTAGATAGTAAATCGAGCGAGAAAAGAGGTCAGAACGAAATAACTTCTTTATACTATGGTATAATTTATTCATTAAGGGTTGTCTTTATGGGTTTGGCTGTTCCGACGAAGCTTGAAGAGAAACTTGTTGAGGCCTTAGATAGGCTGGTGTCTGAGGGGTTCTACGTAAGTAGGAGTGAAGCAATTAGAGAGGCTGTGCGGAAATTGGTTGCTGAACAATACATCTCCTTACATAGGTTTCTTCGCGTGATCGCTGAGGTTACATCGGAAACTCTAGCCCTTCATCTGGGTGACACAGTCACGGATGTCATACTGTTTGGGTCGGTGGCTCGCGGTGATGTCACGTTTGATAGTGACATTGACTTGCTAGTCTTGATTAAGCATGAAAATGCTTTCATGGTTAGAAGGAAGTTGCATGAAATAATTTATCCCATTTCTTTGGCTTCATCAACCCCAGTAACATCGATTGTTATAAATCGAGAGGAGTTTATTGAATGAATGAAAGGTGGACTAAGTTTTGCACGGGAAATCGAGAAAGAGGGCGTTCAACTGTATGGAGATGTGTTAAGCCTTGTCAGAAGTTGATGATCTCTTAGAGAAAGCTGGGTGCAGCGAAGAAACTGCTGGAGCTTAAAATTCATCAAAGAAAAGGAGCTACCTAAAGAACTCGGAATCATATTTTCCGACGCCAGAAGTTTAAGGGAAACCGCCGATTACGCAACAAAACCCATCGTCGACTTGGACGATGCGAAATGGACGGTGGAAGCTGCCGAGCGCTTTCTTAAGTACATGTCTGACTATTTGAAAAGATTAGGTTAAATTGAAAAAGAATGGTTGTTTTTCACCTCTCCTCAATGGGTCTAACCACAACTGCGGTTCCATACGTCGCGAAGACCGTGGCTGTTCCTTGTAAGATATCGCTCGTCTCGAATTCCACGCCCACGATGGCGTTGGCTCCCATCTGGCTGGCGTTTTCAATTAACCGGTTCAAGGACTCTCTTCGTGCTTTTTCACACTCTGACGTGTATGCGGTTACCTCACCGCCGAGAATCCCCTCTATCCCAGCCACAATTTTTCCTCCTACACCCCTAGTTCTCACGGTGATTCCATGAACCGCGCCCAGAACCTTCACGATGTCATAGCCGGGCACAGTCGGCGTGGTAACCACGAGCATGGACATATGTTTTTCAACCAACTTATTTCTCTCCACTCCAGTTTTTCACGACGCGGATATTAAAGTTTGGGTTTTGCTTAGCGATATAAGTCTATTTTAGCCTGGAGGAAGTTGTTCAAGCACTTAAAACTGGCACATCCAAGTCTTAGCACGGTTGTCTCGATGCAACAAAGTATTTTCCCCTCCAAATTTTTCCAAACGCCACAAGCCTGTCTAGGGCTGTCTAGTTCCCCCCTCCCCCCCGGGTATAAAGGGTCTACAAAAATTTTTCACTAACAAAACAACATTACTTAGCGTGAATAAAGGTTTAAAAGCAAAACCAACAAAGTGTAGTGACACGAGAGGATACAAATGCCCATCCAAAAAGGCGACTTCATCCTTGTCCACTACACAGGCAGAGTCAAAGAAACAAGCGAAACCTTCGACACCACCATAGAAGAAACAGCCAAAAAAGAAAGACTCTACAAAGAAGGAGAAACCTACGAACCAAAACTAGTGGTTGTCGGCGAAGGATGGATGCTAAAAACGCTAGACGAAAGCCTAACCAGCCTCGAAGTAGGCAAAACCACCTCAATCGAGATACCACCAGAGAAAGCCTTTGGGCATCGAGACCCAGAAAAAGTTCGACTAGTTCCACTTCGACGACTAACCGCACGTGGAATCACCCCTCAACTAGGAATGCACCTCGAAGTCGACGGAAAACACGCCACAGTAAGGACAATGGGAGCAGGCAGAGTCCAACTCGACTTTAACCCCCCGTTGGCCGGCAAAACCCTAGTTTACGAAGTTACCATTCAGAAAAAACTAGAGACAAAGGAGGAGAAAATCGCCGCCCTAATCCATCGAAGACTACCAGCCGCTGATATTAAAAAGTTTAACCTTGAAACAAGTGAAGCAGAAGCTGTGGTAAATGTGCCCGAGGAAGCCTTCTATGTGGAAGGACTACAGCTGGCGAAAAGAGGCATCGCCACAGACATACAAAAGTTCTTTCCAGAAATCACCACTGTGAAGTTTGTTGAAGTGTTTAAGAGGCGGGAAGCCGGCGGAGCACAACCTTAACCAGCAACAAACCCTCTAAACATGCAATATTCCCACCAGCTTCTACGATTACACAACGATCTCCATCCAACAAGCCACAAGGAACACAACGCTCAAAATGTTCACAAGCCTGAACATCGCATTCCTGCCTCCGAAACGTTATGACCGCACCTTCTATCGCCAATTTGGAAGGTAGAGCTGTCAAAACATCCGACTCAACAACCTCAACAACCCGTACTCCCCCTTCATGAAGCTTGCATGGAAAGGTTTTTTCACGCACCCCAACGATCTTATACACTCGTCCAGTCTCTAAATTTTTAACACAAACCTCATGATATTCACAGCCTTCGCACTCTGAGCCGGTTCCCTGATGAATGAAGACAAAGCCTTCTCTAGCTTGTCTAACACCGACAAGGGTAACTGTAGGCTTCTTGGGAATCAACCTCATCCCTACATCAATCTATGACGCCGGTGGCTTTTGCAAGTTCCTTAGCGGAATCGTAGCTCAACTTTTTCTCTTCCAAAATCGTATATCGTTCAGGTCGAATCATACGTGCTTGGGTTAGAGCCTGTATAATCTGTTCTGGTTCCATTCCAAGCTCCTCTGCTGTGGTGGGGGCGCCAACTTTCTGCAGCGTTTCTTTGATGCGTTTCCAATCCATTTTACAAAGGTACGCCATCATGATCGTTCCTACACCGCACTGTTCCCCATGCATAGCTGGCTTCGAAGCGATGAGGTCAAGGGCGTGGCTAAACAAGTGCTCAGAACCACTACAAGGTCGGCTGCTTCCTGCGATACTCATCGCCACACCACAGCTTATTAACGCCTCCATAAGAACGCGAAGCCCCGCTTCCGCTCCAGGTTTGATTATGCCCGCACTTTTCATGACCAGCCTCGCACTCATCAAAGTCAAACTTGCCGCGTACTCGCCATAATACTCGTTCCTTACGTTGTGAGCAAGTTTCCAATCATGAACTGCAGTAAATTTAGCTACCACATCCCCGCATCCACTCGCCGTGAAACGATGGGGTGCTTGAACGATAACGCTGGTATCCACGATGATAGCCATGGGGGGTTGCGCCATCTTAGAATATGGTTTGTTCAGCCCCTTTAGAGAAACGACGGGGCTCGCAATTCCATCGTGGGAGGCGGTGGTCGGTATGCTTATGAATGGAATACCTTGGTGCGTAGAACTAAGCTTCGCAACGTCAATCTTAGTGCCGCCGCCAACCCCAAGAACAACCTCTGGTCTTAAATCCTTCAGTCTCTCTTCAACCGCCTCCACGTCCCTAACTGTGGAAGAAGACGCAACGAAGTGGTCGACTTCAATTCTCGCGTCATCAAGTAAATCGATGACCCTTTGACCCGCAACATCGTGTGTTTTAGGTCCTGTTACCACAAAGGCAGACGTGGAGAAGCCAAGTTTTTTATAAATGTCGCTTATCAACTCTAGAGTTTCATTTCCTATAACGACTTCTCTTGGAAGTTGCATCCAATGTAACTTCATAGTCAAGCACGATCACGACTTGGCAATTCGATCAATATTAAGAGTCGAAACGTTTTTAAATCCGTCGGTTATGAATACATGTCGCTAACTTCTCCCGAGAAGTATTTGTGCAACGTTTAATTTTCGGGAGAAATGAAAGATGCGTGAAACATCTGATCAATTAGCTTTGAAAGGGACAACAACGATTGGCGTGGTTTGCAAAGATGGGGTCATCCTAGCCTCAGACACTCGCGTGACGCTAGGGACCTTTGTGGCTCACAAGAGAGGGAAGAAGGTGTACAAGATCGATGAACATTTAGCCATGACCATCTCCGGCAACGTTGCCGATGCCCAACGAACCGTTGACATCCTTAAAGCAAACGCACAACTATACAAGCTGAACACTGGGCGACCGATGCCAGTGAACTCCGCAGCCCGACTTATCGCAAACCTTCTGTTTTCAGCTCGTCTAGCGCCGATGATAGCTCAAGTTCTCGTTGGGGGTGTGGACAGCACAGGACCCCACGTATTTTCCCTAGACCCCTTCGGCAGTCTCACCGAAGAGAAGTGCGTCGCCACCGGGTCAGGCTCCCCCATAGCCTACGGAGTCTTAGAAGACAAGTACAAAGAAGATAGGACGATTAAAGATCTGTTATCCGTGGTGGTGCGGTCGGTTGATTCCGCCATGAAAAGGGATTCTGCAAGCGGAGACAGCTTCGATGTGTCAATCATAAATGAGAAGGGATATCGTGAACTAAGCGACGTGGAGAAGAGAAGCCTTTTAGAGGGTTAATGAAGGAGCGAGAAATTAGCGTGTCGGTCCTTGGCAAAACAAAAGTAGAAATTAGCCAAACCATATTGGAACATATCCCTAAAGAGGCAGAAATCACTCGCATCGAATTTGAGGGCCCAGCCTTAGCAATCTACACAAAAAGGCCAGAGATACTGATCGAACAAAGTTACCTCGTTGCAGACATTGTCAACTTGATTAGGAAACGAATCGTTGTGCGCTCCGACCCGTCTGTGAGATTGCCGGAGAAGGACGCGGAAAGGATAATATACGAAATAATTCCTCGTGAAGCAGAGATTACAAGCATAGGCTTTGACCCCAGCCTCGGAGAGGTAATCATAGAGGCTAAAAAGCCTGGCTTGGCTATTGGGAAAAACGTGGTGTTTTTACAAGAGATTATAAAGCAGACGCGATGGAGACCCCGTGTTTTAAGGAGCCCTCCCATACCCTCTAAAATCATAGCTCATGTGCGACACTTTCTTCATGCTGAAAGTAAGGAGAGGGATAGAGTACTTCGAACAGTAGGCGAGAGGATTTTTAGGCCTATGGTCTACGGAGCTGGAGACATTCGAATTACGGCGTTGGGTGGCTTCCAAGAAGTAGGAAGATCCGCCCTTCTCTTGCAGACAAGGGAGAGTCAAGTGCTGCTAGACTGCGGCATCAACCCAGGTTCCGCAAATTCGCTTGAAGCCTTCCCTCGACTTGACGTGCCCCAATTTGATCTCGACGCATTAGACGCGGTTATCATTAGTCACTCGCATCTAGACCACTGCGCCTTTCTTCCATTTTTATTCAAATATGGGTATGATGGTCCGGTTTATTGCTCAGCTCCCACCTCGAGCCTCATGACTTTGCTTCAGTTAGATTATCTCGACGTGCTGAGTAAGCAAGGGGTAATGCCGCCCTATGATCAGAGGGATGTGCGAGAAAGCGTATTACATACTATTCCATTGCGGTATGGTGTTGTAACTGACATAGCACCTGATGTTCGTTTAACCTTACACAATGCTGGCCATATTCTTGGCTCATCCGTTGCTCATTTGCATATTGGAGAGGGTCTACACAACATCGTCTACACTGGTGATTATAAATATGCAAAAACCATGCTTCTTGAGCCCGCTGCCACAGAGTTTCCGAGGGTGGAAACTATAATAACCGAAAGCACGTATGGAGCTCCGCAAGACGTGATGCCCTCCAGGGTGGAAGCTGAAGAAAAACTCGTATCCGTCATAAATGAGACTTTGGAACGGGGCGGTAAAATGTTGATTCCCGTTCCAGCGGTGGGCAGAGCTCAAGAGATCATGCTGATCATTGATGGATATATGCGAAGGGGGTTGTTGAAGGAAGCGCCTGTGTTTCTTGAGGGCATGATTTCTGAAGCAACAGCCATCCACACGGCTTACCCAGAGTACTTAGCGAAGGAGGTGCGGGACAGCATTTTGTACGAGGGAGTTAACCCATTTCAATCGGATTACTTCACCATCGTGGAGCATCCTAGTGCAAGAGAGGAAATCGTGGAGGGGGACCCCAGCATCATTATAGCAACTTCCGGCATGCTGGAGGGTGGACCAGTGATCGACTACTTCAAGAATTTGGCGATGGATGAGCACAACACAATAATCTTCGTCAGCTATCAGATCGATGGTACTCTAGGTCGTAGAGTGCAGAGGGGCTTAGCGGAAACGCCTATGATAAATAGCGAGGGAAAGATTGAGATTATAAAAGTAAACCTGAAGGTTGAGTCCATCGAGGGGTTTTCCGGTCATTCAGACAGGAAACAAATCATAAACTATGTCCGTCGAGTTACACCAAAACCTGAAAGAATAATCGTCTGTCATGGTGAGAAAGCAAAGTGTTTAAGTGTAGCAAATATCCTTCAGAGAATGTATAAGGTTGAAGCAAAAGTGCCGGAAATCCTAGAAACAGTCAAGCTGCGGTAGGTATTTCCTTCCTAGTCGCGGTAGTTTTTTCTCGCCAGATACGAATAAATGAGGGAGTGATCACTACACGTTCCTCGCCTAGACGAGCAATGTCTCCCCCGATCTGCTGGGTAAACTCGCACAACTCGCCTACTGCTCGTTTGACGTCGTCGATGCTCTTTTTTGCGAGGGGACTGACCTTTAAGATGAGGATGTTTCCCGATTTAACCTCTCGTTTAACGAGGTCCACATCATCGAGGCTGCGTAATGGCAGAGCCTTTAAGTAAACTTTTGGAGGAGGACTGATGGAAGCTGAAGGAGTTTCCTCCGATACTTCAGATTTTTCAGCTTTCCTGATTTTGTTGGCAATTTTTTCAGCGGGTTCTTCTGAGCTTGACAAACGTTGCTCTCCCCTTCAACTAAATCTACTTATCACATTTCGACTTTAAACGTTTCCTATGCTTCTTAAACAATTTTAGCGTTTAGGCAGATGTTTTAATGAACTTCCAGAGCTCATCGCCCACGTAGTGGAGGTTTTTTACGATTTTTCCATGTTTAAGGTCCTTCATGGCTTGCGAGTTGAAGAGGGCGACGCCTACTGCCAACGATTTCCCATGTTGCTCGTCTACGATGAGAAGAAGGTCGTTCTCGTTGAAATTTCCATCGATGCGAACAACTCCGGGAGCCATCAAGTCGGCTCCGTTACAGATGTGGGGGACAGCGCCCATGTCCACCACGATCTTTGGGAGGAAGGGGAAAACTCCGTTGAAGATCAACGTGGGGAAAAGTACGCCACTACTATGTCTTGCTAGCAGTAGTTTTCTGTTGATGACGACGATTTCCGCGACTGGAGTCTCAGCCAACTCGATGTGTGGATTATGCCCAAACAGTTGTTCTGTGTTCACTTTAAGTTTGTGGGAGAAGTTGTGGAGGAGTTGTTTTGCTTCCTTCTCTTTTAGAAAGTGTCTTCGAGGAGGTTTAGACATGCTGGTGTCCACACATTTTCAGTAGGTGGCTGTGTTTAAGAGGGTTTTGTTTATCCTTAACTGTGAGTTTCGGTGTTTGTTGTAAAGAAAATTTTTGACCCCTATGTACCGGGGGGAGGGGGATCTAGACAGTCCTAGACAACGGGGCTCTCTTTACGCTTCTTGTTGTGTTTGAAAATTTTTGGAGGGAAAAATAAATTTTGTTGGTGGTGCGCTGACTGGAATTTTTCCTCACCACCACCAAGCTGGATGAACGAGTTTTGTTTTGGGTTCTGAAGGCAAGAAGGGGTCTGGTTTTGGTGCTGTTGTATGCGCAAGTTCTTGCGTCTTGCGTGAAGAAAAATTTTGGACTAGCGTAGAGGTGTTTAAATTCTGGAGGTGCAGAATGTGTAGTATCTTCGCTTAGTTGATGAAGTGTATGGGAAAGTGGGGGCCGAGCGCAATGAAAGTGAGGCTTTCTAGTAAGGTTCTCGACCATATTGTTGCGAGGCATCCAGAAGTTGCAGCTTACACGCATGAAATAGTTGAAACCGTTCAAAAACCTGATTTAGTCGTTAGAGGTTTAAGGGGTGAGCTTAAAGCATTAAGGTTCTATGCTGAACTTCATATAGGGCCAAAGTTTCTGGTGGTTGTTTATCGTGAACTCCGTGAAGAAAAGGGTTATTATAACCGCCTACTTTACCTTGATGTCGCTGGAGTTGAGGGTGAAATGGTGTGGAGAAAGTTGCAATAAGCCTAGAAAAAATTGATCTAGACTATGATGAGGAAGCCGATGTGCTATACATAAGCTTTGGGAAGACGAGAGAAGCCAAAGACAGCGTTGAAGTTGAAGACGGGGTCATATACAGAATAGCAGACAACGAAGTTGTAGGCATAACAATAACAGACTTCAAAGCCAGAACGCTCAAAAAATAGTTAGCGCTGCTCTATGCATTCTTCGTACTCGTTGATAGCACGAAGGAATCAAGTGATATTCTTGAGAAAAAGGCTGGGAAGCTTGGCGAACTATCATGTGGATGGTAGGAACGAAGAGGTGGTTTTAGAAGCGGCGCGTCATCCGTATCTTTATTTCTTCTTCACTTGCTTCAAGATTGTTTTCCACTGGTCTTCAGTGATAGCGCCGATCTCATAGAGCTTATCTGCCGCCTCGCTCACTCTCAGCAAATAGTGTAGGGTGATGTTGTTCCTTGCCAAATTTTCTTTTCCGCCCTCCTCCCGGTCGACTAGCACCACAGCATCTGTTACCACACCGCCTTCTGCTCTGATCGCTGACGCAGCCTTTCTCAAGGATCCCCCGGTCGTGATGAGGTCATCTATCAATAAGACGCGGTCGCCGGGCATGAGAATGCCTTCCACTCGGCGCTCTCGCCCATGTAGTCGCTCGTGTGGGCGAGTGTAGAGGAAGGGCTTTTTAAGGTGGTATGCGACGAGGGATGCAAACGGCATGCCGGCAGTGGGAATCCCAGCAGTCCTATCAAAATTTTCAGCTCCGACCTCTTTTCTTATGAGGTCCACGTAGAGTCCGCAGACCCGTTGAAACGCGTCGGGAAAGCTGGGAACGATTCTTAGGTCGATGTAGTAGGGGCTTACCCTTCCACTAGTAAGCTTGAATGTTCCAAACTTTAAAGCGTTAATTTTATTTAAAACTCGACAGAGCTCAGCCCTCATCGCCTCTTTTTCTTTCTCCAATGACAATTCATGTTCCCTCAAGGATACTTGTACAACTTGCCCCGCTCGATGACCATACATCGAACCCCAGGAGCTTCCTTCGAAAGAATCTCAGAAAACCTGATAGCCTCTGCTGCTGGAGCATGATAAGGGACTGCCACCTTCGGTTGAACCATCTTCACGATCTCCACTCCGGTTCTGGGCGAAGCACCTGGAGCTGGAGCTCCAACGGTGCAGAAAACTATGTCTGGTGGTGTACGCTGCCCGATGCGTTTCATTTCCGGGAAGGGTAAGCTGTCTCCTGTATGGTAAATTTTGACGCCGTCCTCGGTTGTGATGAGGAAGCTCACAGGTGTGGCAGCGGGATGTCTGAAGCCCTCAGCCCTAACAACGACATTGCCTATTTTGAACTCTGAGCCCACTCGAGCCTCCCATAGTTTGTCAGAAGCCACCACGCCTCTCAGCCTTTGCGCCGACGTGGTGTCAGCGATCACGAGGCACTGGGTTCGTTTATGAATGTCCCTAACGATGGACTCGTCCAGATGATCATGATGATCATGCGTGATGAGAATCGTGTCCACGGTTTTGAAGGTCTGGGGGTCCACATCCACCGGGTCTGCAACCAACGTTTTGCTGGGGGTCTTTATCGCAATTCCTGAGTAGCGATTGAACCAAAGAAATGCTACCTCACCCTTTTTCGGGATCAAGCTTTCCAACGACATTCAACCTCACATAATAGAGTTATGTCGTTATATTTTAAAGAGCTTGTGCTTTTCGCTAAAACAATGGACAACTTATTAAGGACTCGCTCGTTCCACTACGTTTAAATGAAACGTATGGAAAGTTTTCTAATCATCAGAGGGACTTTCATGGTCGACGTTTGGCTTCCCTACGGCAAAACCGAGGTTTGTGCAAGAATCCCCGCTCAAAACTTCTTAGGCGAAATTGAGCCAAAGGAAAAACCGGGTGTGACAGACCCCAGAGCTGAGATTGAGAGAGCCTTAAAGGAGCCTATCGGAATCAAGCAGTTAAGCGAGATGGCAAAGTCAGGTGACAAGGTAGCCGTCGTGGTGGATGATGCAACTCGAGCTACCCCCAGCCATTTGATGGTCCCCCCAATTTTAGATGAGCTGCACAGGGCAGGGGTGAAAGACGAAGATGTCACGATCATTTTTGGTTGTGGTGCCCATCGGGCAGTAACGCCAGAGGAGATGAAGAAACTCGTGGGCGAAGAGACGCTGGGAAGATTGAAGGCAATTAGTCATGATCACAAGTCGAAAGATCACGTGTACCTCGGCAAAACCTCCTTTGGAACAAAAGTTTATGTAAACAGGACTTTTGCCGAAGCCAACGTAAGAGTTCTAACCGGAGACGTGGAACTACACTACTATGCTGGGTATGGTGGAGGGAGGAAAAGCGTTCTGCCTGCCGTATCCAGCGCCGAAACTATCCAGCACAACCATGCTATGCTTCTACACCCGAAAGCTAAAACCAGTGTTTTAGAGGGTAACCCGGTTCATGAAGACATGATGGAAGCGGTAAAACTTGCCAAGGTTGATTTTATCTTAAATGTTGTCACTAACAGCAAGCAGGAACTAGTCAAGGCGTTCGCGGGAGACGTGGAACAGGCTTTCCATGAAGGGGTAAAGCTCGTGGATGAAATGTGTAAGGTGTCCATTGAACGAAGAGCCGACATCGTTGTTGTAAGCCCAGGCGGACACCCCTTTGATATCAACCTTTTTCAAGCCTATAAGGGGGTTGACAACGCCCTCGAAGCCGTGAAAAGAGGAGGAGTCATCGTTTTACTGGCAGAGTGCCCAGAGGGGCATGGAAACGAGGTCTTTTACGAATGGATGATAAAATTTAAGGACCCGAGGGAGATGGAAAGGGAAATAAAGAGGCGTTTCGTTCTGGGAGGACACAAGGCTTACTACCTAACGAAGGCTCTGCAAAAGGTCCAGATTATCCTTGTTTCCACCATGCCCGACTACCAGGCTGTGAACGTCTTTAAGTTAAAGACAGCGAGGGCGGTCAACGACGCACTGCGTGACGCCTTCGACATCGCGGGCAAAAACGCGAAGGTTTGGGCGATGACCCACGGAAACACCACGTTGCCCGTTGTGAAAGCCGTCGAATAAGATAGGAGCAAAGGCGAATCCAAGCATGGTTTCATCAGAAGACATCTTAAAATATTTAACTGGCTTCTGAAAACATTTTCTAACAGCTGGGCTGATCGTGCAAGCCTCATTCGCCATACGAACGTTTAAACCCACGGATTTAGAGCGGGTGATGTACATAAACCAGGTTTGCCTCCCAGAAAACTACACCACCTTCTTCTTCATGGACTTGTATGAAAATTTCCCAGCGACGTTTGTTGTGGCGGAGGAAAACGGGGAAGTGGTGGGCTACATCATGTGTCGAATCGAAACTGGGCTTTCCAACTTTGGCATGCTGGGGATCGCGAAGAAGGGACACGTGATCTCCATCGCAGTCTTGCCAGCACATCAACGTCAAGGCATCGGATACGCACTGATGAAAGAGGCCATGCAAAGCATGCTATTGTATAGGGCGAGGGAGTGCTACTTGGAGGTGCGAGTCAGCAACACGCCCGCCGTAAACCTGTACAAAAAAATGGATTTTAAGATCGCACGAACCATCCGTGGCTACTATGCAAACGGCGAAGACGCCTACGTGATGAGCAGAAAATTGCCTTTTGAAGCTTAATTTGGGTTGTTTATGGATAAAATGCGTGTATTTTTGTTTATCGTTTTTTATCATTCAAATCTTTTGATAGGTAACACTAAAACAGTGAACCTACGGAATTTTAAGATCTATGCGAGACCCACCGACAACAGTCCCATAAAACGTCCGCAAAAGTAGATTGAAATCAGGGAAAAGATTGCAATAATGATAGAGAGTGACCAGAATAACATTGATATTTGCGAAGCCAATAAAGATGAGACAAATTTAGCAAACTCTATCGCGACAGCTGTTAACGCTTTGGAAGCTTCTGAATCAATACCAATACGAGCGAAAATTCCACCACCCATCCACTTCACACCGTTTTCTTATTTTCCATAGGGCTTTAGATAAAGCTATATCATAAATCGTTTTCTTAATAACAATGAGAGTAAACGAGATACCATGCCATTAGAGAGAAAGAATCCGGATTTTTACCGGGCTGTAAAGGAATATGTTCTTAAGGCTCATCAAATCCTTAAAGAACCCTATGAACTGAAGAAATCTTTAGGTCAGATGGCTGAAAGACCAGACTTACCCATTAATCCATTCTTTTTGTTAATCGTGGAAAACCTTGAAAAAATCAAAGATACCACTGAATATGAAACCTGTCTTGCCTTAGCCCAGAGCGATGAGACTATCAGCAAACATCTTGACAAATTAGTAGGAACGGTGCATACAACAAGAGTACGTCTTAACTCAGAAAACCTGATGACTAATCTCTTACTTTGGTTTACAAACAATAGTACTTTGTCCCATTTTGAACTTAACACTTTTAACAGTCTTTATCATAGGATAGAAAATTTCTTCTATTCAGACTGGCTCAAAGTATCTGTCGTGTCTCCTTTATGGCTTTTCAGTAGTGAAGTCTCATACGTTCCTTTGGACGATAACCTCAACATAAGACCCATTAAACCTGATGAGATGGCTGATCTAAGGCGTTTCGCTT